>ERZ836829.1097-NODE-1097-length-19596-cov-78.704519_pt1 | contig 19596 bp, 11 predicted proteins | sample MGYA00519574_ERZ836829 | MGnify/ENA primary metagenome ERZ836829 (study PRJEB31850, sample SAMEA3708808) | human gut metagenome | biome: human gut; feature: human-associated habitat; material: faeces | place: China | collected 2014 ... | reverse complement strand
TTCGTCTGTACCGTTTTTCTTTTCATAAACCTATAAAATCACGACTTGTGAGAGGGCGCTGATATCTGCCCTTCGCAACCTGTAAAAACACTACAGAATCTGCGCTTTCTTTCACGCAAAATAAACCTGCTTTCTCTCATCCTATTTTATTTTGTAGACTCCTTAAGGACAACTTCGTATGGAAGCAATGTTCTTGTCTCCACTTCCGCACCCTCGATCACATCCAATACCGTTTTACATGCAACCATGCCAAGTTCTTTCGCATCAAAAGAAAGTGATGTAATGGACGGCACATTATTTTCCAGTACGGAGCTGTTATAAAAAGATGCCACACGGATGTCTTTTGGAACCTTTACATGCTTTTCACGCAGCTTTTTCAATACCCTGCTGCACACCGCATCGTCCATACACAAAATACATTCTGCCTTTCGCTCGAGTACCTCTTCCACGATCTTGTCGATCACCACATGATTATCAAGATTTAAAAAAAGCATTGTCGGATCAATGACCTCACCCATTTTTTCATAAGCTTCCCGGAATCCCCGCAGACGGCTCTGTGTGACCACATGGTTCTCATCTCCGCCGATCAGTGCAATACGCTTCATTCCCTTCATTAAAATAATGGATGTAAGTTCTTTACACGCACTTTTGTGATTGTGGTCGATCTGGATCACACCTGTATAATTGGAGGAACCGATCGTCACAAATGGTACTTTTTTTTCCTGAAGATACTCAATCTGCCGGTCCTCCACAAACGTCCTCATCAGGATCACACCATCTACTTTACGGTTTGAGATAATACGCTCCAGCGAGGAGATATCGTTATTTTTACAGATGGAAAGCAGGATATCATACTCCATAATTCCGGCGATCTCCTGAATCCCGAATAAGCATTCCTGAAAGAATGTGAGATCCACAACATCATAATCTCCCGGCATGACCACACAAAGATTATATGTTTTTGACTGCGCCAGCCCTTTGGCGATAACGTTTGGCTTATAATCATGCTCCTCAATATATTTTAATACACGGTCTCTCGTCTCCTGCCCGATCCGTCCCTTCCCTGAAATGGCTCTTGAGACAGTGGTTTTTGAAACACCAAGTGCTTCTGCCACATCTGCGATCGTTATATTTTTCTTCTCTTCATTCCCCATAAAACCCCTTCTTTCCTCAAAGCAGTTACTTCCCCTGAATTGTGTTGTGGCTCCTGCATCGCTCGCGCTCCTGCCACAATGTTACTTTGTCCTGCCCTGATATGCTGCGCATCCTTTGCGCAACAATATTATTATCATCCTATTCCCGAAAAAAAGCAATGACATTTTTACATATTTTCCAAACAATCTTTTGTTTCTGCTCACTTATGCCCTGTTCCGGTAACAATTCTGTTTTTTCGTATCAACATCGGATTTACATTTGTTTTTCCTGATGCTATAATATATTTGCGCAATCGGTTGCGTTATCAGATGATGATATATCAAATCACACTGATTGTCAATATGAAAATATTTTTTGGGGGACAATATGAAAACAGACCATTTACTTTTCGGGGCAGCTTATTACTCGGAATACCTTCCATATGACCGCGTGGAAAAAGACATGGAAATGATGGAAAAAGCAGGCATGAACACGATCCGTATCGCAGAATCGACCTGGAGCACCATCGAGCCAAAAGACGGTATCTTTGATTTCACACATCTCGATAAAATGCTTGAGGCGGCTGCACGCCACCATATTTCTGTCATTGTCGGGACACCGACCTACGCCATCCCGGCATGGCTGGCAAAAAAATACCCGGATATTCTGGCTTTGACCAATAACGGTCAGAACATTTATGGTGCAAGACAGAATATGGATATCACACACGCAGGCTATCTGTTCCACTGCGAGCGGGTTATCCGCGCAATGATGGAACATATCAAAGATGTTCCGCATATCATCGGGTTTCAGCTGGACAATGAGACCAAAAGCTACGGCACTGCCGGTCCGCGTGTCCAGGCAATGTTTGTCGATTATTTAAAGGAAAAATACCCGGATATCAATGAATTCAATCGCGAGTTCGGGCTGGACTACTGGAGCAACCGCGTCAACACATGGGAAGATTTCCCGGATATCCGTGGCACGATCAATGAAAGCCTTGCCGCTGAATTTGCCAAATTCCAGCGTCTGCTTGTGACCAGATTTTTAGCATGGCAGGCTGCGATCGTTTCCGGATACAAGCGCCCGGATCAGTTCATCACGCAGAACTTTGACTACGACTGGACAGACCATTCCATCGGCTATCAGCCAGAGGTCAACCAGTACGAAGCTGCCAGATGCATGACCGTTGCCGGATGTGACATTTATCATCCTTCCCAGTCACTTCTTACCGGAGAGGAGATCACCTTCTGCGGCAACATCTCGCGCAGCTTAAAGAAAGACAATTATCTTGTTTTAGAGACACAGGCTCAGGGAAATATCGCATGGCTTCCATATCCGGGGCAGCTCAGGCTTCAGGCCTACAGCCACATTGCAAACGGCTCCAACAGTGTCATGTACTGGCACTGGCACTCGATCCACAATGCGGTTGAGAGCTATTGGAAGGGCATCCTGTCACACGATTTTTCCGAAAATGAGACTTACCGGGAAGCTGCATCCATCGGCGCAGACTGGAAGCGGATCGGCCCCCACCTTAGTAACCTGCAAAAGAAAAACCGTGTTGCCATCCTGCTTGACAATAACTCCCTGACCGGACTGCGTCTTTTCCCATTGAAAGACCTCGGCAATTACAGCTATAACACCGTTGCCCGCTGGCTTGGCGATGCTCTGTACCATTTAAATATCGAGTACGACATGATCTCCTCTGCGGAACGTGATTTTTCTTCCTACGAGTGCCTGATCGTGCCTGCACTTTACAGTGCTTCCGAAGATCTGCTCACCGCAATTTCTGATTATGTAAAAAACGGCGGACATCTGATCACGACGTTCCGTTCCGGTTTTTCAGATGAACAGTTAAAAATTTATGCGGACACACAGCCTCACATTTTACAGGAATGTCTTGGTATCCACTATGACCAATATACCTACCCTGTAGATGTTTCGGTAACACTGCCTGATTTTATGGCTCATCCATCCTGCTCCGGTCATGAAAATGCGGCTTCCGATGCCGGCTCGTCATGTTCCGATGAATCCTGCACAAACAGCAGCAAATGTCTGCACTGGATGGATCTTGTGACCTGCGATACCGCCACACCGCTCTTTTTCTACGATCACCCGGTCTGGAAAAAATATGCCGCTGCCACAGTCAACCAGTTTGGAAAAGGTTCGGCACTGTATCTCTCCAGCATGTTTGACGGTGCTCTTCTGGAAAAAGTTCTGGTTCATTACTTTGCCTCGCTTCCGGAAACACTTTTAGCACATCCGGAATGCCACTTTCCATTGATCATCCGGGAAGGTGTCAATGATTTTGGAAAACGGGTAAGATTTTACTTCAATTATTCCAGTGAAAAACAGACCGCCATCTGCAAAGGGATCTCTGGCACGGAATTATTGTCCGGCAGAAAAATAATGGAACAGGAAACGCTTCCGCTGGAACCATGGGGCGTGGTGATCGTGGAAGAAAATTAATTTTTCCTTCACATACACAAAATATGCCGCACGAGAAGGTATTTTTTCGTGCGGCATATTTTTTTAGTGACATCTTATGAATTTCATTTAGAAGTTTTTATTTTTTCTGTATGCGGTTCCCATCAGCGCACAGCCAAACAGTAATAATATCACTGCTGCTGCGATCGGTGTGTTATCCGAAGTCTTCGGACTTGCGATCACACTGCCTGTTGTCTGGCTCATATCTGTGTCATTTAAGACGATGACATAATCGGATGCATGTGAGAACTTAAAGTCTACAGTACCATCTTCTTTTACCTGTGCTGCCTGATAATACTCAAACTTACCGGTTGCCTCATTATAGTAATAAAGATTTGCTATTTTTCCACTGTAGTCCGTGCCAACGGAAAGTCTCAATATTCCCTCAAAACCAAATACTCCGTCATAATTTAAGGAAAGCTGGATGGTTTCATTTCCGTCTGCCAGCGCTGTCACTTTCTGTTTTGGAATATCACTTGTTCCCACAACCAGACCAAGATCGATCGGTGCTGTCACATTACCGGTGATATCTTTTCCATTGATGATCCAGCTGGCCTGATCACTTACCTTGAAGGTTACGTTCATATCTTTTCCTTTGATACTCTCGAACACATTTGCTGGAATCTTTGTTGCCTTTAACAGGTTTACACGGATTTTACTTCCGGTTTTTGCCTTATTCACTGCCTCGATCACATTTGCAAAACTCTCCTCCTGCACGGTTACTTCTGCTACAGCCTGTTCTTCCTGTTTTGGAGTTGTCTGGACTGCAGAATTGACCTGACTGGAATTGTTTCCTGATGTCTGCTGATTTCCGTTATGATCCTCTGTTGTTTTTCCATCTGGCTTTTTATCATCTGTTGTATTATCCGGAGCCGGTTCTGTTTTTGTCTCCGCAGTCAAAACAATTGTTCCACCATCTTTTGCTGCCGGAATGGTAACAGAAACGTTCTGGTCAGCAGAAACAGTGTAAGTTTTTCCATCATAAAGGTTTTTAAGAACTGTTCCGGCACTCTCTGCTACCGGGATCGCTACTTCTTTCTCTGCCTCTTTCACATTCATTCCTACATATAAAGCGCTATTTCCATAACTTCTGCTGATCACTTCATAGCCATCTGCGTCGGAAACTGCAACTGTGCTTCTGTTTCCTCTTGCAAATACATCGGTATACGCATTGCGGATTGCAAGCATTGTCTTGTAATGGTTGTAAATACTGTTGCTGTCTGCTTTCTGTTTTTCCAACTCTGTCCAGTCAAAGTCTCGGCGGTTTGTCTGGAGCGGCCAGTTGTTGGCTCCACCCTGTCCGATCTCCTCTCCATAATAGAGCACCGGCTGGCCTTTTGCGGTAATCTGAAGTGTTGCTGCCACTTTCATCAGGTTGTAAGCTTCTTCTTCGCTGAGTTTACTCTCATTTACAAGCTTATACTGAAGGCTGTCCTCATCATGACTGCTCAAAAAGCTTCCCATTGTAGCAGTGTTATTGATCGCACCATTTCGTTTCTGTAAAGAACTTTCCACACCAGAAATATCTCCGGTTACGAATTTCTGTGCAAAATCATTGAAATCAAAATCTAACAGTGCATCCATGCTTCCGGTTCCAAGTTCTCCCGCATTATTGGCATATCCTGCACCGGAATACTCTCCTATCATTTTAAAATCAGGATTTACTTTGGTCAGCGAGTTTTTGAAAGCTTCCCATGTCGTTGTCTCTACATGTTTTACAGTATCCACACGATAATAGTCAATACTGTATTTTGACATCCACTCGGTCTGCCATGTAACAAGCTGGTCTGTCACTGCTTTGTTTTCTGTCACAAAATCAGGCAGATCTGACAATGAATCATATTTATCATCACCGCTGATCGTGTTGTTGGAGTCACGGATCATGGAAATACTGTTTCCATCTGCATCTGTTAAAATACTGTTGAAGTATTTTTCTGTACCGTAACCTGCATGGTTTAACACAACGTCCACCATGATTTTCATTCCCTTGCTGTGAGCGGCATCCAGTAATGCTTTGAACTGCTGCTCTGTTCCAAGATGTTTGTTTAACTTTGTGAAATCGCTTGCCCAGTAACCATGATAGCCATAGGTAGCGGTATCTGTCTTATTATCATGCTGATCTTCTGTGATATTTTCTACGATTGGAGTGATCCAGATTGTGTTCACACCCAGATCTTTTAAATAATCCAGTTTCTGGTTTAATCCGGCAAAATCTCCACCGTGATAGCTGGAACCGCCTTTTTCGCCAATATTGTAATCGCCCACTCCATATGCGTCATTATTTTCTGCATCTCCGTCAAAGAAACGGTCTGTCACTGCAAAATAAATCACTGCTTCATCCCAGTCAAAATCTCCGGCACTTTTTTTGCGCTCTGTGACGGTAACATTTGTCGCTGTTGTATATACATTTCCATAAATATCTTTCACTGTGACAGGAATCGTTTTTTCTCCTGCGGCTACCGTATTCAGGCAGGAGATTGTTCCTTCCATGAGTGTCGGATCAATCGCAAATTCCCTGTTTAATCCTAATTCACTCAAATCGGCTGTGATTGCAGCAATTTCAGATGTTTCAAGACCTTCTCCGTCTTTTGCTGTCAATTTTACGGATAACACATTGTTGTCATTGTAATCCATTGCATACTGTGATAAAGAAGCCTCTACGCTCACATTTGCTTTTTTGAAGTGGCATACGCTGCATTCTTTTCCATTGCTGTCGTTTGCAGTTACATCATTAAATGCATCTAATTCCTCTTTTCCATTTACCACATAGTAATAATAGTAATCACCCGTGGAAACATCTGTAAGATTGTATACAAAACGATCGTTTTCTGCGTCATAAGCCATTGCATAAGTCTGTCCGTTGATCACAATACTTACATTTCCTTCTAAAGAAGCAAGGTTATTCTCTGCTGCCAGTTCATCATTTCTGTAGTAAAAATGGATTGCATTATTTGCTCCATCCCGCTCAAAACCTGTGTTGTATGGCAATACTCTTGTGATTCCTTCTCCCTGTGTGAACACTGCTTTTACCACTGACTGGTCTGCCGGGATCGTCACATAATGATCTCCGCCGTCTTTGCTCTCCCATTCATCAGCTGCCGTGCTGTGCCTCATACAGAAAGACAATTTAAGATCTGCTTTTGAATCTTTTACCGGTATTTTTGCAACCATTTTGCCATTGATGTCTGCAAATGCTACAGATACATCAGAGCCAAATCCACTGTTCCAGGTGTAAATGTTCCAGCCCTCATAATCCTTTGCCGGTCTGTCGTACTCGATCATGATGCTGCGTGATTTTGGCTTAACCAATTCTGGAAGTGTTGTGTACGCCTGATTGCTGTTGGATACAATGTAGAGTGTGACGTTTTCGGCTGTTGCGCTGTTATTGTATAAAACCGTATCTCCCTGCCATTTCCACTCGTCTTTAGATCTTGGAATTATCTGGACGTCGGTGTATGGGAGTGTCACATCTGCACGCAGCCACTCATTTCCATCGGAAAGTTTTTCCTTTGCAGTGAAAAGAGTTCCTGCTGTTGCACCCGCACCGGATTTCTGCCATATCCATAAATCAGATGCGTTTTCTGACATATGTGTTGCATCGAAATCGTAATAGTAAATGGTGTAATGATAAACTACCTCAACCACTGGAATTACTATCTCTTTTTCAATTCCATTATAATCAGCTACAACCGTCACTTCCGTTCCCTCATAAGATAAAGGAACTAAAATTTCGTTACCATTTAAAGTAATTCCCTCTGTTTTTACTGTATATGTAACACTCACTCCATTCTGAACATTTCCATCGTCACCATAATAAGTTCCTGTTACCGGAAGTTCCATCGTAACACCTTTTTGAATCTGCGCAGGTACTTCTACCACAAGATCTTTTATATATGCGATATTTACCTTAGTTTCCTTTGTCTTATCTGTTTTATCCAAAGATAATGTGACATCTGCCGGTGCATTAAGGTTCAAACTCAAATTGTCATTATTTTGTGCCCAAGGTTTATCCCATCCTTTCGTTGCCGCATCTTCTAAAATTTTATATTGATACTTTCCTGCCGGAACGGCATTCAATGTAATGCTATAAATATTTTCGTTTTCTGATGATTTTACAAAATTTGGCTTCGCACTTGGATCCCATGCCATTCCCGGAATATTTCCTACTAAAAGAAATGTTGTTTCTGTCTTCGGTAAATCCGGAACAGATGTTGTTCCAGCTGCATCTAGATAATAATCCCCTTGTCCATCTTTCTGAATATAATAAACATCGGTCGGTTTATCTTCTGTATACTGTGATAATTTTGAATCATATCCGGGATTTATATTATTTCCGGGATTAGCAAAATCCAGAAATTGAAATCCTGTAAAAGTTCCCTTCACACTAAGCGTGTACTCTGTTGTATCACCCACAACATTTCCTTTACTCATAAAAAAGCCCTTGGCTCCACCCCAGCCCGGTATCTCTGTTCCATCTGTATTCTCAATATTGGTATTTCCACTTACTGCATAAGTGCCTCCCCAGAACTGTACCGCTGGTGTTGTCCAACCCCAATTTGACGGCATCATAAAGTGGATCGTCAGATTCTTCTCTGTCTCCGCTGCCTGCACCGTACTGTTTCCACCGCCAAGCGCCGGAACCATTGTTACTACCATTGCAAGCACTAGCAGAAAACACAGTACTCTGCTTGCAATGCTTTGCCTCTTTTGAAAGCTTTTCGTTAACTTTCTCATTCTTCCTTCTCCTTTTTCTCCCCTACTTACATGTGATTCTATAACAATCCCCCTCTTCACATGTTTTCGTTTTTTTTCGCATTTATATTGTATTCTAAAATATTGTATTATTCTATACGTAATAAATCCTGAAATCTCGTCCAAATTTTTGTGAATTTTAACCAATTAAAGTATAAAAATGCTCATTTTCTTATTTTGAACATAAAAAAAGAATCCGGCATCGCACTAAAAAATGCGAATAACCGGACTGTTAATGATTATATGTTTTTATTTTTCTCAACTTGACTTTTAGATGTCTCGTTGCTATTATAATAGTAAAGGTGCTACCGATAGACGGTTAGCCCGGTTATTGATTAATTATCTTAAATAATCGCCAATTCCCAGGTTGGCGGTTATTTTTTTTTGCTAATTTTATAAATAAAAGTAGCAAACGCAATCAGCATTATAACAAATTCAAACAAGTCTGAATATGTAACCATCTTGCATCCCTCCGTCAACAAATTTCCTCTTTCGAAGATCTCTATGTAATCAGAGGGTTCAGTTCCTCTGTTGAGGGCTAACCGCCTACCGTTTTCTCGTAGCATCTCATTCATTATACCAAACCAATAAAATCAGTGCAATTTATTAAATTTTTAAAGGAATGCTTTTAATAAGCAAAATTCTGTACCCAGTAATAAGTTGAGCCATCATAATAGCAAGAAACAGAGATTTTTGTGTAACTTGCATTTAAAATATTGGCACGATGTCCATCACTTCGCATCCATCCATCCATTACCATTTCCGGAGATATTGCACCTTTTGCAATATTCTCTCCTACGTTCATTTTTCCACCTGCAGAATTATGGCTAAAATCCGTCGTGATTTCCATTGCCCTTCTATCAGAGTATGACGCCATACTGCTGTCCCATGTTAAAGCAGCCACACCATTATCTGCTCTTTCCTGATTTACCATTGCAAATACCTGCTGGGCATAATCACTATTGTAACATGCATTTGCATTTGATGTATTTCCCTGATACTCACCTGTACCATCCCATTCTCCACACATATATGCATTGTATGCAGCCATATTATTTAATTCTAAATAATCTAACCATTTGTCAAATTCATCTGCTGTCATTCCATTTGGAAACGGGGTAGAGTTATTTGTAGAGTTTCCAGTATCCTTATTTTCTGCAACTTCAGGTGTTTGTTCCGATGCTTTCGTATTTTCTTTCTTCTTTTCATAAGAAGTATCCGCTATCTGCATAATCAGCCCTGTCTTTTCCAACAAAGCCTCTGCATCCAGACCAGTATATGTAACCATCACTTCGTAATCTGCCTCGTTTTCGTTTCCAGCCTGATCCTGCACTGTGCAGTGTACATTTAATACTTCAACCGGGTTTTCTTTCTGCAGATTAAAAGATTTCTGCTCAAATTCGTAGCTGATCGCATTGTCTCCACAAAATGCATCACTGGCTGCCGCCCACTCCGCATTTGAAAAATCCGGAAGCTCATGCAGCATGTCTGCAATCTTTTCCGCATCATCCGTGTTGATGTCGTCAATACTGATCCCGGATGCATCCACATCCAGATCGATCACATTCTGTGCCAGCTCTGGAGCTGTGCCATCCACGTAAACATTTAATGTTATATCTGTAAAATTGCCTTCGCTATCTTTTACCTGTGCTGTCACTTCATAGCAGCCTTCATCATCCAACTGAACACTTTCTTGATAGTCTGCTCCATCATACGAATCAGTAGTATCTACCACCGCTTTTTCCTGCAGCATATCATCATAATCACAGACTACAAGATCCTCCTTCTGCTCACAAGATACAATTCCGCTGGAAGTTTCCGATGCATCTTTGATCTCCGTTACCAGATCATCCATGGTCAGGGTTCCCGGCTGCATGTAGATATAATCTTTTGCTTCGCATTGCGGTGAAGTCGTGTCCTTCACTTCTACCGTAAATGGATAATTTTTCCCATCATATGCAACGGCAGCATTGTACGAACCAACTTTTGTTTCATCTACTGCTGACAGATCAAGGCTTGCACCCTTTAAGATTTTCTCATCCGGATTCTGCAGATAATCTTCAACATTTTCCGACAGCTCATCGCCAAGCTCCAGTGTCACTGTGCTCTGTGCCAGTTCCACCTTGGAACATCCGGCAATGCCAGCCACGCTTAAAAAAGCCATTCCTAAAAGTCCGAATTGTTTATTTTTATAACTTGTGTTCTTCATTTTGTGACCTCCAAATGTATTTTCTTATTATAATATAAATGTACCACAATATCAAGAACATTTGTTCTGTCACAAAAAAGAGAAGCAAAAATCATTTTTCCTCTGATTTTTGCTTCTCTTTTTTGTGAAAATTTCATTTTAAAATTTATAGATATCCTATAACATCACAATCGGCATATGCCAAAATGCTCCAAACTCCGCTTACTGTGCCACAGTTCCATCCGTTGTCTGCGCTGCCGGATCCGCAGGAGCAACTGTTGAGCCATCTGCAGGGGCTGTTTGGTCTGCCGCAGGCTGCTGTGCAGCCGCTGCAGCGCCACTCTTTAAAGCTGCCAGTGCCGCCTCATCATCCACAAGTGTCTGATAATTGGTAACATAACTCTTTGCTGTATCCGATAACGCATCGTATGCTGCTCTTGCTGCCACGATGACAGGTTCACTCTCTAATGTTACTGTTCCGATGCTGTTAATGGTGTTGACAACCGCTGTTGCCTCTTTCTGTTTTACGGTATCACTTTCCGTACCCGGGAGGTTATAAACAAGGACGCAGTATCCTTTGTCGATCGTCTCATAGATTTTCTTGGCTGCCGAATATGGAAGATTGATGCATCCATGAGATCCTCTTGTCTTATAAATATCTCCTCCAAAAGCTTTTCTGGAAGTCAGGTCATGCATTCCGATGTCACCATTAAATGGCATCCAATATGTAACAGGTGTTTCATAGTCCGGTCCGCGTAAAACAGCATTCAATGTTTTATAGGTAAGCATAAATGCGCCGCCTGGTGTTGCATGCCCTTTTGCAACATTTCCGGATACAAAATCGGACTCTGTCACAAGCACACCATCTTTATAAAGGAACAAATGCTGTGCAGTAAGGTTAATCTCCACATAGGAATTACCATAATCATTTTCGCCATGACTGTTTGCAGTCTGCGCATAAACCGGTTCACGTTCCACTTTTTTTCCGGCTTTCAGATCATCTAAAATCTGTGCCACTTCCTCGGAATTGTTGATTTTCCATCCGTAAGGTCCATTGGAAATTGTGACCGTTGAACCATAGGAAGTTTTCAGTTCTTTTGGCTTGTAGCAGGTGTTGTATTCACTTGCGAGTTCTTTTACAAAGGAAAGGACTCCTTCCTCGTCCACCACAAGATTTAAATCATCATCCACAGAAAGCCACTCGGAAATACGCTCTCCGTCTAACACTTCTTTTGCGACATCAAAATCATATGTGATTGTTGTTCCGACATAACTATTCATCTCGTCAATCACTGCCAGCAGCTTTTCATTGTCGTCTTCGATTTCAGGTTTCACATAGCAGTCAGCCTCGTCAAGATCAAGCTCATCTGCCAAAACCAAAATGGAATCCTCCACTGCTTTTTTGAATGTGTTCTTATCGATCGTTGTACCATAATCTGCCGGAACCAAAGAATATCCGTCCGCTGTATATGCGGAAACAGTTGCATCCACCGGCTCACGCTGTTCGGATGCCTGCATGCAGTTTAACTGATCGATCTGACTATCCAAAGCGTCCTCGTCAAATGTTACCACTTTTGCAAGTTCAAGATTGTCATGTTTAAACAGTGTCACCACCCATGCGAACCCATTCTGTCCATTCAAAAGTTCTTCCACTTCACCGTTGAATACCGGTGCGATCTGAATGGATTCTCCGGAAATGCTCTCGCTGCCGTCCTCACGCTCTGCCAGATTCAGCACATAGCTGTCGATTTCCTCTGTGATGAGCTGCTCAACTTTTTCCACTGATTTGCCACCGGCTTTAATTCCGTCAATGGTTGTTCCAAAGCAGAAATGACTCTGAAAAAAGATTCCAAACCCAACATAAACAACCGCGAGACATGCCACGACTGCACCGACAATCACGAAAATTTTCTTTTTTTCTTTTTTCATAATTCTTCCTCTCACTCTTTTGTAGCTTATTCAAAAAGACGTAGCGATATACGCCCTATTTTCAGCAAAACCATACTCTATTATAGGTAGAAAAAAGGCTTTGTCAATAAATTGTGACAATCGTAATATTTGCGTAATGAATTTGTTTCAATTCGTAACAATGCAGGTAAAAATTTCCTCCTGCATTTGTTTGTAGGGTTGCACAAAAACCAGCTATTTACCTTAAGAAATCTTTAAATATTCAATAATCTTTCTTAAAAAAGAGGAAAGGGAATTGTTTCCTAAAATTGCCTATGCTATAATCCCACAATGTAGGGAAAAGAAAATATTTTGACTTAAAAACCTGTTAGGAAGGTGATATTTTGAAGACCGATATGAAAAGCAGACTCAATGCTTTTATAGAAAAAAACAAACATGCATTTCTGCTTCTTTATTTTTGCATTTATTTTCCGTGGTTTCATCATTTAGAGCGGACTGTCACAACACATTTTCATGTGATACATACTGCATTAGATGATCTGATCCCATTCTGTGAATATTTTATTGTTCCTTACCTTTTATGGTTTGGATATGTTGCATGGGCTGTTGGATATTTTTATTTTAAAAATAAAGATGAATATTTCAAACTCTGTGCCATGCTTTTTACCGGAATGACCGTTTTCCTTGTGATTTCAACGATCTATCCAAATGGTCATTATTTAAGACCGGCTTACTTTGAGCATAACAATATTTTTATCCAGTTAGTCAAATGGCTGTACGCAACGGATACCCCGACGAATCTGTTTCCGAGTGTCCATGTGTTCAACTCCATTGCGGTCAATATTGCGGTGTGGCATAGTGATAATTTCAAAAAAAATAAAGCTGTCCGCTATGGTTCCGCAGTTTTAATGGTACTTATTATTTTATCCACAATGTTTTTAAAACAGCACTCTGTTTTCGACGTTGTGACTGGAATGGTACTCGCAGTGTTTATGTATTCTGTTGTTTATACAACAAACTGGGCTGCTGTCACCGTTGCAAAACCGGTGCGCAAGCCAAGACAGATCTAACTATGTTTTTACCACAATTTCAGTAGCTGGATTCCTGTTTTCATAACTTTATACTTCACATCCTCAAGTTCTGCTGCAGCATTTTTCAGCTCCTTGCGGATTTCAATATGCTGCGGGCAATGCGTCTCACACTTTCCACAGGAAATACACTGGGATGCACTGCTCGTATCTTTTCGAAATGCAGTACACTGCAGGTAATCTCTTCTTCCCGATTTTTTTCCTTCGGAATACATCGCATTATAGCAGCGGAAAGTTCCCGGAATATCCACTCCACGCGGACATGGCATACAATATCCACATCCGGTGCAGCCGACCTTCACATTTTTCTTAATCTCATCTTTTACCTTTTCGATCAGCTCCCGGTCGGATGGTGTGAGACATCCCACCAGTGACTCGCTGGCAGTTTTTACATTCTGTTCCACCATCTCCATGGAATTCATGCCGGAGAGCACACAGGTCACTTCCGGCTGGTCGTAAAGCCATTTCAACGCAAGTTCTGCCGGAGTGCGATGTTTTTCATCCCTGCGGAATAACTCTTTCGCAGATTCCGGGAGAAGGTTCACCAGACGTCCGCCACGAAGCGGCTCCATGATAATAACCGGAAGTCCTTTCCGGTTCGCATAACGCAGTCCTTCCACACCAGCCTGAGAATGTTCATCCATATAATTGTACTGGATCTGACAGAAATCCCAGTCGTAAGCATCTACTAACTGACAGAACATCGCGGAATTACCGTGATAGGAAAATCCGATCTGCCGAATCTGCCCGGACGCTTTCTTCTCCCTGATCCACTCTTCCATCCCCAGTTTTTTCAATTTCTCCCAGGTTGGAATGTCCGTCAGCATATGCATGAGGTAATAATCAATGTAATCGGTCTGCAGGCGGCGCAGTTCCTCCTGAAACATTTTTTCCACGCCATCGATCGACTTGATCAGATAATGCGGAAGCTTTGTGGCAAGGTTGATTTTCTCCCTGCAATGATTCCGGTGTAAAATTTCTCCCACTGCCACTTCATTTCCGGCATATACGTAGGCAGTGTCAAAATAATTGACCCCCGCCTCAATTGCCGCCATCACTTCTTTTTCTGCTTTGTCAAGGTCTGCGCTGTTCCCCTTTTTCGTAAAACGCATACAGCCGTAGCCCAGCGCAGAAATATCGTTTCCATATTTATCTTTCCGATATTGCATGCTGCTATCTCCTCTCGGTGTTTAATGCCTCCAGTTCTTCCATCCAGATTCGTGCAGACGCATCCGAAGGCATACGCAGATCTCCGCGCGGAGAGACAGCAACGCTTCCGACTTTTGGTCCATCCGGCAGGCAGGAACGTTTGAACTGCTGTGCAAAAAATCTGCGGTAAAAAGTTTTTAACCATTTCAAAATGGTTTCATCATCATAAGTTCCCGCAAAAGCAACTTTCGCCAGACGGTAAATCTTTGCCGGCGCATAGCCAAGACGAAGCATATGATACAGATAAAAATCATGTAATTCGTAAGGTCCGACCAAATCTTCGGTCTTCTGGGAAATCTTCCCATCCTCCGGCGGCAAAAGTTCCGGTGAAACCGGTGTATCCAAAACATCGAGAAGAACCGCTTCTAACGCTTCATCACCACAGGTATCCGCGTAATACCGGACAAGATGGCGGACCAGTGTCTTTGGCACAGACGCATTCACCGCATACATGGACATATGATCTCCGTTGTAAGTCGCCCAGCCGAGTGCCAGCTCCGACAGATCGCCTGTGCCGATGACCATACCACCGGTCTTATTTGCAATGTCCATAAGAATCTGGGTTCTCTCACGTGCCTGTCCATTCTCGTAAGTCACATCGTGCACTTTCGGATCCTGTCCGATATCTCGGAAATGGATATTGACTGCATCCTTGATACTGACTTCCATAAAATCCGCATTGAGACATTTGATGAGGCTCACCGCATTATCGTAAGTACGATCCGTTGTTCCGAATCCCGGCATTGTCACAGCCTTAATATTTTTATGATCCATGCCGAGCAGATCAAATGCACGCACCGTCACAAGCAATGCCAGTGTAGAATCCAATCCACCGGAGATACCGATCACGGCAGATTTGCAGTGTGTGTGCTCCAGACGTTTTTTCAGTCCCATCGCCTGAATGGATAAAATCTCATCACAACGGCGCTCTCTGTCTGTCTTACTGCCCGGAACAAACGGCATTGGATCAATGTATCTGGTCAGTTCCGTCTCTTCTATTTTCAATGCAAATGGAATTTCCGTGTAACCGTCCATTCTGGTTTCAAATGTAGTCATTCTGCGGCGCTCTGCGTTCAGACGCAGAACATCGATCTCCGAATAAACTGTTTCATTCGCAAAACGTTTCGCTTTCTTTAAAATCCTTCCATTTTCCGCAATGATATTATGCGCGGAATAGACGACATCCTGCGTGGATTCCCCATCTCCGGCACTCGCATAAATATAGCCGCACAGAAGCCTTGCAGACTGTCCGCCAACCAGCTCCTCGCGATAAATGTCTTTTCCGGTCGTCTCATCCGATGCTGACAGATTGACAATGACATTCGCACCGTTTAACGCATGACGGATACTCGGTGGTTCCGGCGTCCAGAGATCCTCGCAGAGTTCCACGCCGATTTTCAGTTCCGGCATGGTCTGGCAGGTAAATAATAACTTTTTGCCCATTGGAACCACTTCTTCTCCGAGGCTTACCTGCACCGTTTCTTCCATTCCTCTTGTAAAATGTCTTGCCTCATAAAATTCATTGTAATTTGGCAGATATGTTTTCGGCACAAAACCAAGCACTTTTCCATTGCTCACAGCGGCAGCCACATTATAAAGCTTTCCGTTGTATTCGAGTGGAAGTCCCACAAACACGATGCAATCCAATGCAAAGGTAAACGCAGCGATCTCAAGGAGCGACTGTCTTGCTTCACGCAGCATTTTTTCCTGTAAAAACAGATCACTGCATGTATAACCCGTAATACAAAGTTCCGGGAGTACAATGATCTTTGCCCCTTCCTTCTCTGCCTTTTTAATCTCTGCGCAGATTAATGCGGTGTTCTCTTTCGTATCCGCAACTACAATTTTCGGGGTGACGGCTGCCACCTTGACAAATCCCTGTTTCACTACTTTCTCATCTCCTTCAGTTCGTCCACTTCAAAATGATATGCCTTGTTACAGAACTGGCATTTTACTTCAATCGCTTCACCATCGTTGATAATATCGTCTAAATCTTTTTTGCTCAAGGTTGAGATTGCACGGGAAACGCGCTCTTTGGAGCAGTCACACTGGAATGCTGCCGGAAGTGTATCCGTGATCTCAAGTCCAAAATCGCCCAGAATGATCTCTAAAATCTGCTCCGGTGTGTTCCCCTCTTCCAACATCTCAGTCACAGACGCGATCTCGCTGATTTTTTTCTCCAGTGCATCCACAACTTCATCCGGGGTAAATGGCATCAGCTGAATGATAAATCCGCCTGCCTGCTTTACAGAACCGTCCACATCTACTAAAACACCCAGTCCTACTGCGGAAGGAACCTGCTCCGAAGTCGCAAAATAATAGGTTAAATCCTCTGCGATCTCTCCGGTCTGAAGTGCGATCTGTCCCACATAAGGCTCTTTTAAGCCCATATCCTTGATCACACTCATGACACCAAGTCCAAGTGCCCCGCCTACGTCTAATTTGCCCAATGCATTCGGTGGCAGTTCCACATCTGCCACTCTCGGAAATCCCTTGACATGTCCTGCGGAATCCGCTGTCACGGTCAGTCCCTGCGCCGGTCCCTGACACTGGATCTGTACTGTGAGAAGATCCTTCTCACCCTTCATCATGGTTCCCATCATGGCCGCACCAGATAATAATCTACCCAGAGCTGCTGTGATCACCGGACTTGTGTTATGGTCTTTTCTTGCCTCTTCCACAATGTTTTTGGATGTGATCGCAAATGCGCGGATGGAATGATCTGCCGCAGTTGCTCTTACAATATAATCGTTCATGTTTTTCCTCTTTTCCTGTTATTTTATATTAGGCAAGTGCCTGTTCTGTTATATCATATTCCTTAAATCACCTTCGGTCTTGCAATGATATACATGCGCTCACTCTCTGCCGTCACCGGATCATGGGTAAACGCGTCATACGCTGCCACAAACTCCATGCCTGCCTGCAAAAGCAGCTCTTTCACCTGCTCTAATTCGTAGGCTTTCTGATAATGAAGTTCCTCGTATTTCCGATAGAGGTCACTTTCCTCCCGGATAAAAAGCGTCAGGTCATACTCATTGACCATCTCATCCTCATAAAAATAGTTTTCCCAGATGAAACTGCTCTCTTCCCGGTTTTCACTGATGGTGCATTCTCCCATCAGATCCCGGTATTTATGCACGGTGTTCAAATCAAAAATAAACACACCGTCCTCTGCGAGATATTCTTTTACCAGTTCAAATACTTTTTTCAGATCTTCCGGTTCCAAAATATAGTTCATCGAATCGCAGACACTTACAATTGCCCGGATATTTCCAAACAATTCCAGCTCCCGCATATCCTGAAGAAGATATAAAATATCATTCCGCTCTTCTTCCTCCTGGCGCTCTCCTGCGATCTCTAACATTTCGGCAGAATTGTCCACTCCCACCATATCATAGCCTGCATCTGCCAAAAGCCTTGTCATTTTTCCGGTACCACAGCCGAGTTCCACCACGGTGCCATCTGTCACCTGATACTCCTTTAACAGACTGATAAGATATCTGCTCCACTCCTCATAAGGTACATTATCCATAAAAAGATCATATACCTGTGCAAAACTGCTGTATGCTTCCAATGTTTTCTCTCCTTGATTATTTTTTCACGAACCTTTATACTACTAGAGAAGCAAGATCCAATATTCTTAAGGTTTTTTCCTTTTGATATCCCGATAGTATAAAGCGAGGTTTTTTATGCCCGAGAATTACGACCATTATATCACAAAAAATATAAAAGCATTATATAAACGGCGACTTTTTTCACCAATTGTATATCTGATCATCGTGATCGTCCTATGGCATGTATTTTCACTGACGGATCTTTTATTTCCGGTGCGGCTGACGGACGATGTCCCGTTGGAATCTGCCTACCGCAATGACGCTGCCAACATGCAGACCACACTGACCGATTTAAAATTCACCGGATACACCCGAAATAACTTTGCCGGGACTTCCGGTTATTATTATTACACGATCCGGAATGATGAATGCATTATCGTGCTGCTCTCTCCTTCCACCTGTGAAGAGGGGCTTCCTTCCATTGATGAAGTAAAATTGACCGGAAAAATCAAAAAGTCCTCTGAATCTTTCCATGCACTTTTAAAAAATATGGCAGAAGATTTAAGCTGGACAGAAAGCGGTATTCAGAGTAAGGTATCCGGATATTATATCAGTGAACCGGATTACAATCGTACCATAAATACGATTCTTTTTACAGTCATATTCGGCACAGGTATTTATGCGATTCTTTGTCTTGTGCTTTATATTCTGTTTATTTTCTTTCCGGTACTCTCGCCGTGCTGTCAGGATCTCGCCCTGTTTGGCAATCCGAAGAAGCTGCTAGAGCAGGCGGAAGAAGAACTTGCAACACTTCCTCAGTTAGCAACCGAGGATATGTTTATCACAGAACATTATTTTATTGAAACCTCTATTTATGGAAATGCGATCATCCCGATCGACCAGATTATATGGATTTATAAGTACTCCACTCTCCATAAGTTTTTCTGGTATCATTTCAGTATTTCCTATACACTGCATATCAGCGCCAACAAGCATCTGTATATCCAGTGCCCGAAAAATATCAAATCTGATATCGACGGTATTATGGATTACCTTGCGGAAGCTAACCACAATATTCTGGTCGGATTCAATGAGAAAAACCGGCTGGAAGTACAGAAAATACAGGGAACGCCGATGAACTTTGAGAAATTTATCGCCTTCCTAAAAAAGCGGATTTGATGTCAACCGGAGTTTAATTGGCGTAGTGTCGCAGATCCTGTAGTGCTTTTATAGGTTGTGAGGGGCAGATATAAGCGTCCTCTCGCAAGTCGTGATT
>ERZ836829.1084-NODE-1084-length-19903-cov-77.801038_pt1 | contig 19903 bp, 9 predicted proteins | sample MGYA00519574_ERZ836829 | MGnify/ENA primary metagenome ERZ836829 (study PRJEB31850, sample SAMEA3708808) | human gut metagenome | biome: human gut; feature: human-associated habitat; material: faeces | place: China | collected 2014 ... | reverse complement strand
CCATATATATAAACGCTATATAACTCATTTCTAAAAAAATCAAAGTCAGTAAAAATACACAAACTGTCACACAATAAGTTACAATGCCTAAAATACAAATTCCTTTTTTTCTTCTCACAATATATTTTGAATCCTGTAATTTTTCGTTTTTCCTTTTAGAAAATCGAATTCCAAAACAAGCTACTATTATATGTACCATTCCATATATTAACCATATAACGCCCTTATTCATATTTCCTACAATTATTTCATTCCCAGCCTGAATCCAGCATCCAATTCCAACAATACTGGTAAACCATGACAAAAGCATAATACTTTTCCATGTCTGAATTAACTGTTTTTCAGCTTGTATATCCTTTTGTTCCATTATATTACCTCCAAAAATTCTCGTATCTGTGATGCCATCCAAATAGTCGGCGCAACTATCATAATGATTCCAAATAAAAACCAAAAAATTTTCTGCCCTTTTTTCTCTTGTATTTTGCATTCTGCCAGTGACTCAACTCCTGCACCAATAAATACAAAAAATATTTGGAAAACACCCCAAAAAAAACATACAAAAAGCTTGTCTACTTTTAATACATACATTAGAAACATTGACAGTACAAATAAAATTTCGCAGCTTATGCATACAATCATTGACATAATTGTTGTCTCTCCGTAAATCGCGACTGGGAATAACAGTATATTGCTCAATTTTCCATTTACTTCTATTTTGGTAAATTGTCTGTCTTTATTTCTCAATCTAAATATTAAAATGAGCCCAATTGTTATTATTGTGAAAGTAATAATGCTCCTGTTCTCCATTCCTTATCTCCCCTCTTCTGTGGACACTCCTCTTCATTTGCATGGGCAAAAATATTTTTAATTGTAATTCCTCCAGTTGTTATTATAGTTTTACACGTTCCAATTTTAAAATTACTATTTAACATATTTTTATATGATCCATAAAAGCATTGTTTTACCGTTCCAGAACTACCTAATATTTGATTTCCATCAAACAATATAGATGTTACTGTTGTAGCCTTATAGCTACCATACTGTGCTCCTTCTCCTCCTATAAAACCTGCGACAACTCCAATAAGACCATTTTTAACTGCATTTTTTAGGATTTTCTTTGACGAAATATCCTCCCCTCCGTTATAATCAACCATGTCAGATGCTACCGATCCACTTGCAGATATTATTCCATTTCCTACAATAGATATTACTTTACCTGCATTCGACCCCATCAGTGCTCCAGAAACAGAACCTGTTGCTGCTGATATGATAATCTTATCAACATTGATATTATCCCATCCACCTTCGGCAACCTGTTCTGTTACCGTTCCAACAGCACTTATTCCTGCTCCAACTACTGCTCCTGCAATTACCGGACCAGCCAAACCACCTGTAGCAACTGTAACTGCCGCTATTGCAGCTACTGCAACCACCGCAGTTGTTGTCGCAATTATAGCCTCTTTATGGTTATAAATAAATTCTCCAACACTATTTATTCCCTCCCCGATATCTTTCAAGCTAGGCCACATACCATTCAAATCCACCAGATCCATAGGTCTGTTCCAGCAGTAATTGTAATGATTCATTGTGTACGGTACTGCAATATGTCCTTTTATGAAATCTTCACTGACAAATCTTCCAACTCCGGCATCATATCTTCTTGCCTGTGCAAAATACAGTCCTCCTGCACTATCCATCTGATACCCCGTAAAACCAAAGTTCTGTAAGGAATCCTTAAAGATATCTTTTGCCGTTCGGATATCATTACCAAATTCATCAAATCCATAGGTTTCCTCACTTCTTCCTGCTTCATCTGCAAGCCGCATCGGACTTCCCAGATCATCCTGAAAATAAAAGTGCTCCCTTCCTTCTTCTTCCATTCCCGTGACATTACCATCCCAGAAGTAGGTCTGTTGCACATTATTTTCTGTTTTCTGTAAAAGATTATGATACTGGCGGGTAAGATCAAGTGTATAGCGAATGGTCTGTTCCGGGGCTGCATCCCCTGCTGCAATGCTTTGCTCCATTCTATGTCCTAATCCGTTATACTGATATACTGCCTTTTTGATTTGTCCATCTGTCATTCCCATAGAGCTGTTCATCTGGTTAGCCGCATCGAACCCATATGCTCTCAAAACCTCTTTACCGCTTGTTACGGATAACAGATTTCCTCTGTGGTCATACGCATAATCTTTCGTTCCGTTTGCATTTGTTTCCTGCAACAGCTGATTTCTGGTGTTATAACGGTAAGTTGTCACCAGCCCTCCTGCTGTCTGATATTCAGTTTTACTGCTTCGGTTTCCGAATGCATCATAGCTGTATGTTCTTAATGTCTGTCCATTCTGTGCTACGGTGGTCAAACGGTTTAATGCATCATAACAATAAGAAAAACTTCCACTGTCCTCCGGCAATCCCGGTCTTTCCTTTTCTGCCATGACCTTATTTCCCATGACATCATAGGAATAGTGACAGCGCTCTGTAAAATCTGCTCCTTTATGTAAGATGTCTTCAAGTTTTCCTGCCGCATTGTATCGGTAATCTGTATAATTTCCACCCGGCAGCTGCTTTCCAATCAGTCTTCCGAATTCATCATAACTGTAACGAATTGTCTTCTCCCGCATTTCCCCGGAAAAGATTTTCATGGCTGACATCTGCATGGCTTCATTGTATTCATATACGGTCTTTTTTCCATCTGGATAAAGAACTGCCGTTCTCTTGCCCATGCTTCCCCATTCATATCCCACGGTTTTTCCATATGGATCTGTGACAGAGGCAATACGTCCTGCCTCATCCATAGCGATTTTTGTCGTGCCGAGCCAGTCTTTTACTTCCTCAAGCTGCCTTATGGCATTATAGGTTAAGGATACTTTTCTTCCATCCGCATAACAGATTTCCTCCACCTGACCATTTGTGCCATAATGGAAGGTAGTCTCATAACCATCTTTGTCTACTTTTGCCCTCATTTTTCCTGCCGGGTCATAAGTATAGCGTTCTATATCCCCTAAAGGGTCTGTCACGGTGGTCACATGACCTTCTTTATCCCAGGTATAGACTGTATTCTGTGGTTCTTCCCCATTGGCTCCTGTACAGCTTGTCTGTACCAGCTGTCCCATTGCATCATACTGATAAAAGGTTTCATTTCCCAACGCATCTGTCACTTTTGCAAGATTGCCATTTGGAGTGTATTCATAACAGGTAACATTTCCCTTTTCATCTTCTGCTTTCGTTACACGTCCAAGTGCATCATAGGTAAAATATGCCACACCTCCTGCCGGATTTTCAATGGATGTGATACGGGCAAGACAGTCATAACTATAAAGGTAACATTCTCCCGCCGTAGTGGTACGCTCTGTGAGGTTTCCCCTGGCATCATATCCATAGTGTTCTCCTGCACCATCCGGGTAACGAACACTCTTTAATCTTCCACCTTTTTCGTATTCATAAACAGTACTGCTTCCATTCGGATAGCAGATGCGCTCTGCTTTTCCAAGTTCATTGTAGAATACACTTGTCGTTGCACCAGCCGCATCTGTAACACTTGTTCTTCTTCCTAAATCATCATAAGTATAACTGGTCGTCTGTTCGGATGCATTCGTCTCTCTGACAAGATTTCCCTCTCTGTCATATTCATACACAGTCCTGGCTCCATCCGGTTCCAATACTTCTGTCAGACGGTTTACGGCATCATAAAAGTAACGGGTTGTATTTCCTTCCGGATCCGTCATTTCTGTGCGGTTTCCAGCCGCATCGTAGGCATATTTCACTACTCCTCCCATCGGGAGTATCTGTTTTACAAGATGATTGTCACTGTCATAAAAATATTCCTGCTTTCCATGATCCGGCGCTGTGACCGAACGGATGTTCCACATTTTGTCATAAGTGAAATGTACCTGCTGTCCCTCTTTATCTGTGTATGTTTCCACTTTTCCAAGTGGATTATAGATAAACTCTGCCGTATTACCATCAAAATCCCGGATTGCCGTGATTTTTCCACCTGCGTTATAAGTGTATGCTCTCTGATTACCCATAGCATCGGTTACTGTTGTGACACGGTCTGCTGCATCATAGGTATAACGTGTCACGTTCCTATTTGCATCTACTGTCTCAATCACACGATTTAAGGCATCATAGCCATAAGTTGTCACATTTCCGGTTACATCCTTTAACTGTACGATGTTTCCGCTTTCATCATATCCAATCTCCCAAACGCTTCCATCTGCATAAGTGATTGTTTCCGGTCTTCCTGCCCCATTATTTATCACGGTAATTCTGTTTCCGTACAGATTTTCCGTGCCGATCAGATTACCTTTCCCATCATAATGGTTTTTCAGACGTTCTTTTCCGTTAATACTTACACTGATAAGATGACAATCTGCATCATAGGTATAGTTGACCCTGCGTTTTAGGGCATCCACGGTCTGTGTGAGGTTCCCACGGTTATCATACGCCATTCTCGTCGTTCTGCCAAGCCTGTCTGTCATGCTGATACACTGGTTTTTTTCATTATAGAGATAATGCTCTTTTGTCCCATCCTCATAAATAGTCTCTGTGTTACGGTATCGTTCATCATGCACATGAATGATCTTACTTCCATTGCGCTCCGTGAGTGTGACACGTCGGTTTCTATCATCATAAGCAAACTCCATCATTCCACCATCTGGAAATTGCTGATGAATAATACGAAATCTTCTGTCATAGGTATTCTTAACAGATGTGACATGACGGGCATTTTCCACTTCCGTGATTCTTCCATTTTCCCCGTAACGATAGACATATTCTGCCCCAGATGCAGTTATTACTTTTTTTAGTTTTTCCTCCTCATACTGTAACAGCACACTTCTTCCTGTGTGGTCAGTTACTTTCTTAAGCTGCCCCATTTGATTGTAACAGTAAGTCAGGCTGCTTCCATTGTCCGTTTCTGCTTTTTTCAGCTTTCCATCTTCACAATAGAAAAAAGAAATACCTCTTCCATTTCTGTCTTCTTTTCGAAGCATCTTTCCTTCCTGATCAAAAGATATGTTCTCCTGCCCCGGATGCACGAGAATATATCCCTGTTCCGTTTCTTTCAGAAATTCCAGCGCCGTATTTCTCGCAATATATTCCTGCCCTTTTTTATCATGGTAATTTATCTGTCCATCCGCAAGACGTACACCGATGGTTCCATCCGCTTCTTTTTCAAGTGCAATCTGATAATTATGTAAAAAGCATCTGCCAAGCACACCTGTACGGCTGTCTTTGGAATTATAATAACGGTGGAAGGATAATGGTATCTCTCCTGCTACTTTTAAATCTTCGTGCTCATAGATGAAATTTCCAGTACTTAAGTTTACCGGATCCTCGCTGTTCATACAGCCTTCCGCTTCTGTTCCAAGCATTTTTTCTTCGATTGTTTTCTCAACAGTTGCCTTTGCATTCCTGATGTTCTCGACATCTGCATCCAAAACACCCTTCATCTTTCCCATGTCCATATTCCCACCATTTGGGTCAATGGTATTGGCAAGATCATTGATTAATTTTATGATGTCACTTCCACATACAGTCTGGCTGCCTGTAATACTGATATATCTGGTATCCACTGCCTGCACATTCGAAAAAATCTCTTCAATCTGTCTTTTGGTGGAATTATTTTTATCGAGGATTTTCTTATAATAGCATTCCACACTATTTACATATTTCTGAATATCAAGCCGTCCAAGCCAACTCTGAACATTCGGTTCTATGTTACTAAACCATTCTTTTACCTTGTCCCATGTTCCATTTGCCGTCACTTCATCAACATAATTTAAAAGCTTTTGTTTTGCTGCATCTGAAAAATCTCTTAGCATTGGTATCTTCTATCCTTTCTTTCTCTTTTCTGTTTTTCAAATAAAGATTCATCTAAATAAACATATAAGACATTTTTTCTATCCCACTCAACTGTGCAAGCTGTCTTGTGGTCACCAACGGTGTACTCACTTCATCGATATATTCCCGGATGGAAAATTCTGCCTGCAGCCCCGACTGAAAGTACTGATTTTCTCTTGTTTCGCTGTATTTATTACAGATCACCATATATTTCTCATGATCTCCAAAATCAAGGCATTCTGTGATATAGCGCATTTTATTTGTAGAGACATCATCCTGCAGAGTGATTAACATTACTTTGTCTGAATCCTGCAGAAGCTGGATTCTCCACCTGCTGTATCCAGCTTCCACATCCACAATGATAAAATCATAATCCCCACTGTCTTTGGCTGACTGTATTAATTTCCTATATATCGTGAAATCAAGATTTCTCGCATCCAGCGTTGATGCAAACGGCGGTAAATATGTAAATCCTTCTTTCCGCAATGTAAAACGGACATCCTGATACATGTGCCCGGATTCATTTTTCATCGCCCGATATCCCTCATTAGGCATACCCGTCTTATTTTCAAGATAATAAGAAAAATCCTGCACGGACTCCGTATTTACATAGAGCACACGCTTATGTTTTTCTGCCAGACATCTTGCAAGCCCGACAGATAAGGCCGTTTTTCCGGTTCCTCCGATTGCCGAATAGAAGGAAATGATCTGCGTCTTATGCTCCTGAACCTGTGAGTTGGTCAACCGGTCTCTGCTCTGATAGGTCAGTTCATTGAACAATTCCCTGATTCCCAGATATTTATACACTCTGTTTACAGACAGATCCTCCGTACTTCCACTCTCATGTTCTTCTGCCAGCACACACAGATTGGAAATGTTATGTCTTTGAAGTCCTGCCGAATATAACGCCTCTGAGACAGCCAGAATTTCTACTGAGACAGGTGTCTCAAAACGTTGTTCAAAATAAACCGGATCGGATATGATCTCCAACTCTATCTGATCATCAAATTCTTCCAAAAATTTTCTTTCCAGATTTTGCAGATACAGTTCATTCGTATCCGCGATAATGATTAATGGTTTGCTCATTTTTTTATCCTCGTACTATAAATTCTGCATTAGCAATTCTGAGCTGGCATCCTTCGAAAATAGGTTCTGGAACGCCCGGCTTGATTTTCTTTCCATTGACATATGTTCCATTGGAACTTTCCATATCCACCACATAAAAATTCCCGTTTTTTCTTACAATTTTGCAATGCACCCTGCTGACCGCACTATTTCCTGTTATCACTCCCTGAACTTTTTCCCTGCTCTTTCCGATCAGAAATTCGTTTTCCTGAATATCAAAGTGAAATTGTCCATTCATAGACTGTATTGATATTTGATTTGTCAATGGTTTTTCTATCATGTTTCTCTGCACCTCGGTTTTCTCAGACTGTATCCGCACACTGACATCATGAAGTTTTAATGTTCCTTCTCCCAATGCATCCATGATCTGACGTATCTGAGGATGATCCGCAGCCTGTGTCTGCTCTATCTTCTGCACAAGCTGTGCCTTTATTTCATTGTCAAATTCATTTTTATTTTTATGTACACCCGCCAGATTTACCGGCAAATATATGATTTTCACATTTTGAGTGCCAGGCTCCACAAATATATGACTCAGACGATTGTCAATGCATGCCATATTTAAAAATCCCAGATTTTCAATCTGAAGCATTGCTTCGATCAGGCGGTGAATCAGATTCAAAACTCCATCTATATCAGACTTTGCAAGGCAGTCTGCCAGTGATGTATCATCACGTGTAAAATAAACAAGTTTTATTTTTCCGTTATACTTTAATCTATGACACTTCAACAGGTTTACATTTTCCTGATTCTGCATTACCTTATAGCCGATATCGTAAAATATTTCATTATTTTCCAATAAGTATGCCGTATCTTCTGTCTCCTGAATCTCTGTCAATTTTCCTGCAAAATAATCTTCCATAGTTCTTTCCGCTTCCTAATTATAATAAAATGTAAATTCTTCATCTGCGATTCGAATACTGTCCTGATCTGAAAGTTCATAAGATCTTTCCGCATCCATCATCTCTCCATTCAGATATGTATGGTTCGTTGAACCTTTATCCATGAGATAATAAGTTCCATTTATCCGCTCAATTACCGCATGTCTGCGGCTGACCGCCTTATTATTTATTATTGTAAAATCATTTTCTTTTTCCTTACCGATATTAAAAATATTTTTTCTGACAGTCACGCTCTCCCCTGTGCTGATTCTCTCTAAGATTGGATATCTTTCCTCCTGCTGCAAAAGAGTTGTGTCTGCCTCGTCATACTCCTGCTGTGTCAAAAGGGTTGTACCGCTTTCATCCTCCTCCATCAGTAATGTCGTTCCACCTTCATCGTTACTGTCACTGTGATAATGTCTTTCATAGGATGAACGGTCATTTGTGATGTAACCGCTTTTTCCCGTCTCTGCTTTTACGATTTTCCGGAATGCCTGTGGACATTTTTCGCGGATATATCTCTCAATGTCCTCTATTTTATAATTCTTTGTATCATTGAGGAATGCCTGGAATTCCTTCAGAAACTGCTCTGGCTCTTTGCCATATCTGCCTGCATACTGTACGGTATCTGCAAGAAACGCATAAACATTTCCACTCGTAATTCTGCTATTGATCGGCTGATATACAAAGAACACTTCCCTGGTTCTTTCACATACAAACACCATTTCCGGCTGTAACATGAGATTATGCAGATACAACCCATTCATTTCAATTTTTTTAGTCATCTCAATTGTCTGCGCCACAAGCAGAAAAAACGTTTCTTCCTCCACACCCTTTTTCAGATATGATATAAGAGGTACCACATCTGGTGCTGTGTAGATAATCATCTTTTTTCCTTCCTGCCTCGGTCTGAAACAGCCGCGGAAAATCTGCTGTTCAAAAATATTGATTTCCCGCTCATTAATCTGCTCCCCAAATGATAACTTACTTTTAATCGTAACTATATTTCCCTTTGATACTATGCGATACTTTGCCATATCTCTCAGTCCTTTTTTTATTTTCTCTTACGTCTTATTTTGATACGTCCGCTTCGCAGTGCGATCGATGCACCGACGCCACCGCCTGTCACCACTGCTGCACCCGCAATAGAACCTGCAAACAATGGCTTATTGTTGTACCAACGGATGAATGTGTTGGTTGTTACAAGAATTCCATTTAAGACATAGTTTGTTTTATTGCCAGCTGCATCCACAGCCATAATTGTGACATCCTGTTTTTTCGTATTGTTTGGGATATTGAACTGATAGTTTTCACCATCCACTGTATAATCACATTTTTTATCACCAATATAAATCTCAACACTATCTAATACCAGGTTGTCGTTGACTGTCACATTCGCTGCTTTCGTATCCACAGGATACTGGGCATTGCTCTCAACATCAATCGGAATAACGACAGGAGCTGTTTTGTCAACACCGAATGAAATCTCTGCTTCTTTGGATTCATCAATGTTCTCATTGACATTTCCTGCAATATCCTCTGAATACAGTGTCACAATGTAGCGTCCATCCCCTGCAAAAAGAGACTTGTCGATGGTGTAATCATACTGATACCACTGTCCGTTTCCACCGGATTCCTGTACCTGATAATCGATACCTTCTTCTAATGTTCTCGGTGTTCCATTTGTATCTACTACTACTTTGATTTTGTCATGTTCCAGACTGTCTACGTTGACTTCTTGTAACTTGACATCAATCTCGTTCTGAATATAAGTTCCTTCAATATCTTTTAAGGTCTGATCAAACACGTAAACTGATCCAAAGCGATTTACAGAGAACGTAACTGTTGCATTGCTCTCATTTCCAGCCATATCGGTCAATGTGGCATTTATCGTATAGATATCGTCATAGCTTTGCTCTTTCGGGAAGTTCTGGAATGTAAATGTCTCTCCATTTCCCTGATTCGTATAAGAGCCTTCCGGTGCCACACTTCCCTGATTTGCACCAACCAGTTCAATGTTCACACCATTGGTATCAAAGTTTGTATCTGACATTACGATCTGTGGAATAACATCTCCATTATTTGCCGAATAATCTTCGACACCAACAATTTCAATTTCTGGTTCAGTGAGATCCACATAGTATTCTTCCCCTGTATAGGTTTCAGCTATGTTTCCTGCCATGTCCGTGTATTCCACATTAAAATTGTATAAACCATCTGTACCACATGTAATGGTTGCGGTATGAACATCTCCATTTCCGGTAAATCCGCCAGACTGTGGGAATGAGATCCCTGCTCCGTTATCAGTTGCTGTTCCTGTTATCCTTACTCTGTTTTCAGAGAAATTATGTTCTTCAATCTGAATCGTTGCTGTACGCGCTGCTGCATAATAATTGCCATTTACTGCATTATTGTTGTCATAAGTAACCGTAATCACCGGACGGGTTTTATCGATGGTAAAATCATCTGCTTTTACTGTCTCTGCCTGATTTGCTGCCTTATCCTGTCCGCTGACCGAAAGCGTATAGTCACCATCCTCTGCAAATGTAATGGTTGCCGTACTTACACTCTGATCCGGGTTTTCCGTATTTTCGGTTGTCTGCCATGCTGACAACTCAGGAATCACACCATCTGTATTGGTAATATCTGCTTTAAGATCTGCCGCCTCAAAGTTACGTTCTGTAACTGTAATGGTAGCAACTCTGTTCTCTTTGAACATGGTTGTATTTTCAGCATCCGGTGTCTCATTATCAAATGCAATTTTGATTTCCGGTTTTGTCTTATCAATACTGAATATCAGTTCGTCTTCTGATGTATTTCCTGCACGGTCTGTCATTTTGATATGCATTTTTATCTCATTGCTGTTATTTTTTACAGTGAATGACTTTTTCAGTTCTGTAACAAGGTTTTTGTCTTTCTTTGTCTGACTCCAGCCATCCGCATTTCCACTGGAAAATGCACCCTGATTACTGATCTCCACATTTCCTGACTGATTGTTTTCTTTATCATAAGGCGATTCCACTGTCCATTCCACAGAACGGATTCCCGAAAATGTATCTGTCACTGTAACATCTACCGTTACATCTTTTTCATACAGTTCATTTCCCTTTGCATCCTTGCTTGCAGCTGCCGCCTTGTTAAAATCAATATGTTTCTCACGGGCATGCTGCTCGGCTGTTTCAATGATCAGACTGCTCGGTGTCACATATCTTTCTTCGTGATTATTTAACATATCGTAAGCGCAGGCATAAATCTGTCCTTTAAATCCTGCCTGAACCACAAATGTCACTTTTCCTTCTGCATCTGCCTGTACAATCTGCTCACTGCTTTTTGTTCCATTGGCATCTACCGTATAATAGTGGATTTCCTTTACACCGGAATCCCCTTCTTTGGAGCCGTCCGTAGCCGTTACAGTCACCTTTGTATTTTCCACAAAATAATAACCATAATCCGTCTCTGTATAAGAAACACTTCCATCTGCTTCTTTATTTCCTGCTGCTTCCATATCAATGCTTAAAATTTCCGGAGCTGTAATATCCTTGTAGACACGCTGTGTTTTGGAATATTCATTTCCAGCATTGTCAATGGCTGTAATTACCATATCATAGCTGTTGGTGTCTGCATTAATGACAGCATCCTTCGTGTTGATCTCATAGCTTTCCGTAACCGTTTTCTGATCCGGATAAGAAACGTTCACTAACTCCTTGTTATTAACGGAGGCTTTCACATTATAAATTCCAGAATCTTTATCTTCTACTTTTATACTGACTCCAGTATCACTGTTGTTATAGATGATTCCATTTTTTCCAACATATCCTTCTGCGGATAAAACAGATGTAATGGTCGGTTTCACTGTTTCAATCATTAAATTGCTGTTTTTCACATTCGAATTTGCTGTCGTCACAAGTGTCTTTTCAGACTGGTTGCCAACGTTATCCGTAACTATTGCACTGATTTTTTTATCTAAATATACTTTCTGTTCATTTAAAACAGTCTCTGCCGGGAGTTCAAATACCGCTGTATTATCGCTTCCGACTGCCTTTGTCTGATAAGCTTCTTCACCTACATATAATGTAATTTCGTTCAGTCCGGCTGACGGTACTTCTGAACCATCGTCACTGTGTAAATCATCTGCTGTTACAGTAACTTTGATCACACCATTTCCATAGTTACCAAAGGTAAAAATATTTAAAATTTTTGATGCATCTTTCTTTTCAATATTAAATCTTGTTACATCTGGCTTATGTGTATCAAGACAGATTGTTTTTGTGTCAATTGTTTTATTTCCTGCGATGTCTGTATAGGTGGTGACAACTGTGTTTTCGCCTTCCCGCACATTCTTCAAATCGTTTGCTGAAAGTGTAAGAGAATCCTCCTGTACAATCTGATTACTACCTGTAATACTTACCACAAAGTTCTTTGCCTTCGAAGTAAGTTCATCTCCGTTTACGGTCACAGTTCTCGCTGCAAGACCACTTCCGTTAGTCTGATCTTTTTGATCTGTAACCTCGCATACAATCGCTGGGATCTCTTTGTACCAATACTCTGTCTTTCCATCTTTTGCATTTTCATATTTGCCATCTGCCTGTGGCGTCACCTTTACTACAGGTGCATCTTTTTCCAGCATTAAAACATCCGATACAATACCATTATGATTCTTAATTTCTGTTAATTTATATGCCTTACTCTCATTGCCCAATGCATCCACTGCTTTGATATGAACCTCTTTCAGGCTTGCAAATATACCAGCTTCTTCCAATGGAACCGTAACTTCTATCGTTGCATCACTTGTTCCACTTACTTGTGTACTTACAGTTCCCGTATACACTTTTGTATCATCACTGTATACGCGAATTTCTTTCACACCAACTGCCGGATAATCCGCTTTGCCGTCTTTTACATTCACATCTTTCGCAGTAACGCTTACTCTAATGTTTGTATTGTAATAATTACCAAAATCGTATTTTTTTATTGTATCAGCAGGAATCAGAGACACTTCCTTAATTTCAGGGGCTGCACTGTCCCGATATACAGTAATAACTCCGGCTTCTGAACACTGTTTTGCTTTGTCAATGGCATAAACATAGATTCTATCAATGTTCTGATTTTCTGCTAATTGAATGCCGCTTATTTCAAACTTACCATTTTCATTTAATACTGCTTCCTGTTTTTGATTCAGTACAACATCATCCGGTGTAAGTTCTGTTGCTGACCAGACAACCTTTTTCAAATTTTCATCCACGGCTGTACCTGTGATATCCACCGTCGTGTCTGCTTCCGTTTTCCAAATTGTTTTCTCATCGTCACTCAGTTCAATTGTTGGTTCTGTTGTATCAATCACAATTTTCACAGACGGATTGAGACTTATTTGCTTTCTGCCAATAATTCCACCTTTATACACTGATGAAATGATAGTTGTTTTCGTTAAGTTGAGTTCCGTTTTGCCCAATCCCCATTGCGAAAGACTGATTTTAGCTCCATCCTTAAATTTTAAAATGGCTGATGATGAATAATAGTTTCCATCCTCATCCGCTTTTATTTGATTATCTCCACTATCTAACAGATTCAGACCTGCATGAGCCAACGAATCTTCATTTTCATTTTGAATATCTTCAAATTCAGCAGTTACATTCTGGTCACCATTTACGTTTTCAATCTTATAGACTGCTGTTCCATCTTCATCCTCTGTTAAATTATTTTCCTGTATCGGCGTACCATTGATCGAAAATATTTTTACTGTTTTACCTTCATTTGGTTTTACAATGATTGCAACTTCTGCTCCAGAATCTACAATAATATTTTTTTCACTGGAACCATTAACCTCAACAATTCCTCCATCATCAGTTGTAACAGAAACTGTGTACGTATCAATTTCTGCTGTCACTTCTATACTATGTGCCTGTTTTATTCCTTCTGAAAATATATATTCTTTCTCTTTTAAGCTGTTATTTATTTCGTTTTCATTAAGCTTTTCATCATTGTCCACTCTAAAACTTGTAAGATGATACTTGTTGTCTGTAACAGCTGCTTTTATTTTGTACTCAGAATCTGTATATGGAACATTCCGGCTACCGTCTTCTCCACTCTCGGTTGTGATTTCAACTTTATCATTTTGTGCATCACTATTTAAAATTAGCTTTCCATTCTGACTAATTTTATAGGTGATTGTGAACTGTTTCTTTGCGAATGTGATTGTAAATGCATAATTTGCATCTAATGCTACATCCTTAAGACCTTCAAATTTAAATGCACTGTTTTCATCTTTATAATTTTTCCACCAATTATCGTTGGTTTCTCCATCCGGTTTCCAATCTACAGTTTCTTTTTTCACTGTTACAGCAGTGATTTCATAACCTTGCTTTGGTGTTGCTGTTACTACATTATTTTTTACTGCTACATTTCCTGCATCACTTGTTGCTGAATTATCAGAAGTTTCTACATTTGCAGTAACTGAATATGGAACAGACTTTTCTTTAAGTGTAATTGTACCTAACTCAATCTTTTTTGTTTTTACCTGATCTTCTGTGACAGTTTTCTCTTCACTGGAATAACTGTCATATGTACCTTTATCCACATCTGCTGGCTCAACTTTAACCGTATACTTATTATCCGTATTTAATGTCCAATTACCAATAGAAATATTAAATTTTCCATCGTCTGTTGTAGTCGCTTCATTCGTTACAGGAGTCGAACCGCTTTGTGGGTATGTTACCGTCACCTTTGCACCTGCATATGGAGTTCCATTATTCGTATCTGTGTTTTCATCATCATTACCTGGAACCATCACCTGTCCTGTGATTGTGACTGCATCACTTTCATCTGTTGTAGTATCATCTGCTGATGCACTGATACTTCCAAATGGTATCGTTGTTGCCATAATTAACGCAATCATTAACCATGCTGCAATTCTTTTTCCTTTTGTTCTCCAAAACATTTCCATTTTCTAAATTATCTCCTGCGTATGTATGATGATTTCATTCAAAACCAGTTCATACCTTTTATCTGTGTTTTTTATATTTTCATCCAGCACAACTGTTTCATCTGCCTGTAATACAGTTGTAGTTTCTTCTAAAGCAGTTGTTTCCTCCTCAACCATCTGAAGCGGCATAGTGGCTTCTTCCCGCAGCAATGCTGTCTTTTCCTCATCTTTTTTCGGAAGAACCTCCGTTTTTTCCTCATTTTTCAATTCCACTGTTGTGCGTTCCATCAGACTGCTTTTCCTTGTTTCAGATGATTTGGCACTTCTTTTAGACAATGGATTTTTCTGTCTGTTATTCTCCTCCCGCATTGCCATAATCTGACGTTCTGCCGATTTACCACTAAGATCATCTATGATTCCCCGTACATCCATTTTAAAAAAAAGATAAATGGATATCAGTGTTAAAACTCCTGCTAATGAAAATGCAATGATGGATATGAGTTGTAAAGTACCTGCATTCATGATGCTTTCACCTCCGTATCTTTTACATATGCATTTTCCACTGCTGCCTCTGCATCCTGTAAACGCTTTAGAATATCATTTTTCATTTCTTCTGTTTTGTCTGTTGTCGTATCAACCTGCTCCGTACCAGCTTTTACCTGTTCCAGCAACGCTTTCATATCTTCCTGTGCTACGTCATCTGCCTTAAATTTTCTTGCATAAGTTTCCACAGCATTCATTGCCAGTTTGTATACTTCCAGATTTACAATTTCATTCTCATCCTGACTCTCAGATACGGTTGCTACGAGTTTTGTTATATTCTCCCAATATGGAAGATAGGTTCCTTTATCAGATGCTTCCTGCACATTCAGTGTGATATCGCGGTTAAACTGTCCTATATCACGGTACATTTCAGCCATCGTATAATAACTGCTGTCTTCACCGCCATAAGTACATGCCGCCTCAAACCACTGAATCGCACTTTTCATTCTGGTTATCTGATTGTCTGAATTTTCTGTTTTTCCATAATCGTAGTAATACCAGTATAATTTTCCTATCTCAAAAGCAAGATCCCCATAATCGCTATTCTGCTGCAAAACAGTCAGATTACTGTTTATTTTCTTTTTGAATAATTCCTCTTCTTCCAATGAAAAGACCGCGTCATCCTTAAATGCCTCGATTATTCCAAAATACGCTTCCGAATTGCCCGGCAGAATATCTATTGCTTTGGCATAATAATCGATTTTTTCCTCATCTGTCGCAGATAATTCTGCCTGCTTGATGTTATTATCATAATCGCTGTTGTTCACATGAACCCTCATTCCTGTGCATACACACCCTGCAATCAGAAAAAATACAGCTGAACCTGCTGTAATAAAAAAAACTTTCAGCTTATTTTTCTGTTTCTTTCGATACCCCTCGTCCATCTCATCATAATGATCCAACGCATATAACAATTCTGCACATGATTGATAACGGTCTTCCGGGTTTAACTGGGTACATTTTTGAATGATTGCTTCTAATCCACTGGACAACTGCGGATTCCAATATCGGATTGGATATATCTCATAAGGAGGTTCACATGGATTCTGTCCTGTGAGTAAATGGTATAGCGTCACGCCAAGACAATATACGTCTGTTCTGGCATCCGTCTGACCTTTTCCTCCAAACTGCTCCGGCGCAGCATATCCTTTTGTTCCAAGACTGACTGTATCTGCCAGATTCTGTTCTTTGTATTCCCTCGCAATACCAAAATCAATTAACTTGATATTTCCATTCGGCTGCAGCATAATGTTTGCCGGTTTCATATCCCGGTAGATAATTGGCGGATTCTGCGTATGCAGATAATCCAATACCCTGCATAGTTCCTTTGCCCACTCAATTACAACTTCCTGTGGCTGTGCACCTTCTTTACTCAATACACTGCTTAAGGTTTCTCCCTCAATGTAATCCATGACAACATAGATTACATTTTCTTTTTCGATAATGTCTACAATTCTTGGCAGTGACGGATAATCCAGTTTTTTCATCATGTTTGCTTCCGCCATTGCACTTGCAACTACAACTTCATTGTTCTTATCATAAGCTTTTCTCTCGATTTCTTTGATTGCCCACTGCTTATTCAGGTTTTTGTCCATCGCCAGGTAAACTTTTGACATTCCACCTTTTCCGATCAGCTTTAAAACCTCGTATTTTCCCTCAATAATTGTTCCTCTCTCAGCCAACTTTCATTTCCTCTTTTGCCTTATTTGAGTTTGATATAAATTGCAGAAATGTTATCCGTTTCCATCCGTTGCTTATTCCATTCGATCATTTCTCTCAATTTTTCTTTTATCTTCGCTTCATCAAGATTTTTATGCGGATTCAGTGACTCAGAAATTTCGTCTTCTGATAACATATGACGGAATCCATCTGAGCATAACAAAAGGGCTGTGCCATGCGCCAGCCTTCCATTCTCATATTGTGGTTCAAAAAATTCATTCACACCGATACACTGAAGAAGCACGTTTCTGCGATTATCCTTTTTAGCTTCCTCTATTGTCATATTCCCACGTTTTATTTCTCGCGCAATGAATGTATGATCCTCGGTCAGCTGCTGCAACGTATCCGATAATGTATAAATTCTGGTGTCTCCAACATGACAAAGCATATATTGTCCATCACTGTTTAATAAAACCGCACTTATTGTTGTTCCAAGCTGAATCTGGTTTTCTTTTCCATACCTGATCAGTCTGCCATTTATTTCTTCCAAAAGACTCTGCCACTGTTGTCTTATTCCTTCATCCCCAACATGCATTTCGTTCTTTATGTAAACCTGTTCAAACCAGTCTGAAAAAGCCCTGACGACCGTTGCACTGGCAAGCTCCCCTTTTTCCATGCCACCCATGCCATCACAAATTGCGATCAGAAGTGTCTCTCCATGTTCCTCAGAACATCCTTTTAATAACAAACTGTCCTGATTGGTCTTCTTTTTTATCCCAACGTCTGTATCATATGCAATATAAAATTTCTTCAACTTTTTCCCCCTGTTTTTCTTTACAATTATTCTTTTTATTATATTATTCTCCTACAATTCACACCATATAATCTGATGTAATTTGGGTAAAATATTTACATTTTTTCTACACGCAAAAAAGACACCATTCTCTAAATGGTGTCCTTTCTAAAATAACAACTCTCTTATCTCTTATATTCTTCTATCACACATTCATGTGCTTTACTTTTCTTATCATAATTAATGCCCACTAAAAGTATATTTCCAGTGTACTGCAACAATGATTCAGGATACTTTTTGTCCTTTATCTGTTGTAACGCTGTATGTGCACTTTTATTCCATTTTAATTCGACTACGAGTGCAGGATAATCTACTCTGTATTCCTCTTTCGGTATAAATACAAAATCTGAAAACCCTCTCCCTGTCGGCAATTCCCGAATTGGTTTAAAATAATATTTCATGGCGCTTAAGTACGCAATTGTCAAAACACTGCTCAATGAATTTTCATTATGATATTGAATTGCTGACGCATACTCCATATGAATCTGTTCGATATAATCTGCAACCAGCGTTTCCTCTCCATCAAGAGTAGCCTCTAACAACTGCTCGGATTGATATTCAAACTCCTGCAGTTCATTCCATTTCGTTTTCTTTGTTGCCGCTAAAAGTTCCTGCCGTATCTCCTCATTTGGAATAAATGCGCACTGTTTTCTCTGGTCATATGCCAGATATCCAAGGTGGATCAGGTAAGTTATCACATCATCCCTGCTAGAAAAGCTTACCGTATCGTTTTGAAATGTTCCGGTATCTACTTCTACTGTCGAACCTGAAACCATCTCTATGATCGCCTGTTTTAACCCATCAAAATCCATGTTGATCAGTGGAACCACAACCTCATATGTTCCGGTCTGCGACCAGTAGCTTTGGAAATTTCCGCGCAGCATGACACTGACAACTGCCTTCGGATTATAAACCTGCTGATTTTCCAGCACGTATCCATCATACCATCTTTTTACCTCTGCAAAATCCTTATGATATTTATCACAGAGTTTTTCAACTTCCAGCTCCGTAAACCCAATATAAGAAGCCAGTGCCCCAGCATCTAACATTGTAAATTCATCAAAATTGTTGAGTGCAGATTGCGTTTTCATTTTCTTGATTGGCAAAATTCCTGTCAGATACGCCAGACTGATAAATCTGGTAGGTTCTGTTCCCTTGAACATTCCACGCAGAAAATTAATGTAATTTTCCTGCTCGTCCCTGTTATTTGCCTCGTCACGAATCAGAATATCCCATTCATCAATGATTACAATGAATTTATTTCCGGTCACAGTATAGATTTCTGACATTGCTTCCGGCAAAGATACCGTTTCTTCCGAAATAATATCCGGATATTTTTCTTTTAATTCTGCTATGACACTTTTTTCAATATAAGAAACAACTCCTGCTGCTCCCTTCGCTGGAGCAAGGCACCACTGAATATCAAGATGTATGACATCATGTTTGTTCAGATGCTGTCTAAAATCCCCTGCATGGCTAATTTCATAATCTGCAAATATATCTGCTGAATCGCAGCCTTTGCTGTAATAAGCTGTAAGCATATCCGCTGTGACAGACTTTCCAAAACGACGCGGTCTGCTGTTGCAGATAAACGCCTGCTTTGTATTGATCACTTTATTGGTATACGCAAGCAAACCTGTTTTATCAATATAAATTTCTGAATTTAACGCTGTCTCAAATGCACTGTAATCAGGATTAAGAAATCGTCCCATGTGTCATGCTCCCTCTGTATTGTCTATTTCCGTGTCTTTCAAATGTTTATTCTGCAATTATACAATTTGCTGTTTTTCTTTTCAAGGTGAACTATGTGTAGTCCTGCGAATCTATGCAACCATCCTTCCCAATCTTTCCACTGCACTCGCATACCTCTCCTGTCTCAGCATTTTTCTTTTTCCTTAATACTCTTTTGTTTCAAACTTTACTCCTGATTTTTCGGATAAAGTTCGTTTAAAATCATCAAAACCTTCATCAAAAAGTTGTAAAATTCTACTTGTCTGCAATTATCTCTCATGTTACAATGACAAAAAGCATATTTTACAAAATCTTTATGGTGCATTTGCCATCTATATTCTGGAAACG
>ERZ836829.1081-NODE-1081-length-19961-cov-4.418768_pt1 | contig 19961 bp, 18 predicted proteins | sample MGYA00519574_ERZ836829 | MGnify/ENA primary metagenome ERZ836829 (study PRJEB31850, sample SAMEA3708808) | human gut metagenome | biome: human gut; feature: human-associated habitat; material: faeces | place: China | collected 2014 ... | reverse complement strand
TTTAAATTCATTTTCATAATAAAGAATCTTTTCTTTGTTGCTCATTCTTCTTAATTTTCTTATATTTTGTAACATTTTCGTTAACATTATAATCATTAACATAATTATGACAAAAGGCACAAAATACATAGCTTTTTTTACATTTGTTACAAATTGTTTTTTATTTGGTACAATCGCATTCTGCTGTTTTTCAGCTTTTTCCGTACGTTCATACGCTGTTTTTCCCGTACTGACACCCGTAACATCTACTGGCACCCATCCAATATGTTCAAGATAAACCTCAACCCATGCATGTGCTTCATAATCCGTTACCTGCGCTTTTCCAAGCCTCCACTGATCTGACCTGATCCTATATCCTTCCACATACCTTGCTGGAATTTTGGCATTTCTGAGCATAAAAACTGCTGCCGATGCATACTGGGTACAAAATCCTTTTTTGCGGTCCTGTAAAAAATAAATAACTGGATCTTTCCCCTGAGGTGCAAGTCCCGGGCGGTAACTGTATTGGTAATTATATTTCAGATAAGAGCGGACTGCCTCGATATTTTCATAGACCGTTTTCTTCTTATCCGTCTTAACATCCAGTGATTTCAGACATTTTTTCATGTTCTTTGGAACCTTTAGGTACTCTTTTTTCACATAAGTCCCATAATCATACATTGATTTTATGTAATCTTTTTCCATGATCTCTTCCATCGTTGTTCCAATGCCGGAAAAATCAAGTTTCTGTACAGCCCGAAGTGCTGCCTGTGGATGAATGATCTGATAATATGTCATATCGTAGTCTTTTCGGTTTGTTGTTCTTTTGATCACACTGTCCGAAATAATATTTCCTTCCATCTGGCTTACATCGCAAAAATATGGGAACAAAAGATACTGATCCTGATTCTTCTCATAGTGTATCTTTAAAGATCTTTTTTCCGAAAATATAACGTCCTGGTCTGTTTTTATATAGCCTTTATCATATGTTACAAAATCATCCATATGAAGATCCGGAAATAGAAACGGAAGTTCTATGGCTGATTCCCCACCATATACGAGCGTCTCTTTTGTATCTGCCGTCCATTTCCCATTTGCATAATCACCGCTCACATAACTTTTAAGATAGAGGTCATCCTTCTCGGGTGCGTAAACTTCAAACAGTTTTTCTCCTGTCGGCGATACTTCCCCCACAGAGGCAATATCTCCATTTCCCAGTCCTCCTGAGGCAAGATAAGACTCCCCCTGTGTCATTTTTCGAATCTGCACGAGTATACTTCGTTTGATCATTGTATCTGCCGGAATTGTCGTCTGATCGTAAAAGTATAATGGAAATATCAACAAAACGCATAAGACTCCTGTCAACGTTCCAAATGCTCTCTTTCCTTTCCGCAGACTAAAATACATGATCCATGATCCGAGGAATAAAAAAAACACTGCGGAAATACTGTACGGTGCGATAATCAATACCGCACACTCCATCATCCCTGTAAACACAAACAAAATCAAAGGATACTTCCTCAAGAAAGACAGTATGATCCCAGCTGTCAAAAGAAAGAATATCACTGCCAACGCACTGTCTCTGCGGCTGCTTTCCATTTGCACAGATACATAATAATAAAACCCCAGATCCATACTCTGGTTCAGTGCAAGTGCCATCTTATTATTGATAATTCTAAAACCATTGAGCAGCTGTTCATGAAACAACAGGAAAAATAATCCTGCTGCAGCAATCATTCCATAGATACTTTGTTTCAGCCGGTCGCATAATATGCAGATTCCAAGAAACAAAGCAACACTTCCTATGATCATGATCCATTGATATCTAGAAACTCTGAATCCTGCAAAAATCCCCCATATGACAGATGCAAAAATAATTGCAGGCAGTATATATTCTGTTTGTATTTTCCTATTCTTCTGCATTATAACTCCATATCATATAAATATTTTTGTATATCTTCTATCTTGTCATCCATCATAACCATCTGTAGATCAGAAACGTCAGCAGATATTTCTGACATTCCTTGCTCAAATATATCCGTAAACAACTCTTCATACTGTTCTGTATGTTTCAGTAAAAATCTATGGTTTCCATAATAAATTTCCTGATAAATTCCCAGATCCGTGTAAAACAGCGAGATTGTATAAAATACAGAAAAATAATCAGAAATCCTGTCCCTTGCTACATTTTGAAAACTGATCCCAATCTTTATATTTTCTTCCATCTCATCTTCACTTTTCCTCACCCAGAGATCTCTGGATGCAGCGTAAAGGTTCCAGTGGATTCTTGAAAGCCTGTCTCCTTCTCGATATTTGCGCACGCCATCATATTCAAAACCCTGTTCCTTAGAATCCATCCTCTGGAATTTTTCATTCATTGCTCCAAGTTCATATGCATGCGGCATCACAAGTATCCGGATCTTTTGGTTTAGCTGCTTCTTTACTTTGTAAATTCCAGTAAGATCTTCCCATGAGACAGATATCACATTCATTATGAGACTGTCACATTCCTTCGGCCTTTCTGTAAAAAACACATCTTTTGTTTCCTGATTCCATCGAACCTTCTGTCTGTTTTTGATCTTTGTTCCATGAAATTTTGATTCCATTTCATATTCAACTTCAAAAATATAATCATCCTTCCACGGATGAATCCCAGAAATCTCTGGAGTGATCTTAATCATATCTCCCTGTGTTATGATCCGTTCCTGAACATTTACCTTAAATTTCAGCTGCTTTTCTTCTTTTTTGCAGCGGCTGATACTATAAATCAAAATAAGAAATAAGGATGCCATAAGGCACCCTCCAATCCAGTTTCCGTAAATGATCCAGTAAACAGCTGCAAATACTATGACAAAAAAATACATCTTTATCCTTTCTGATTGCCTTTTGGAAGCGGAACCTTATAAAAAATGTCTTTTAAGATTTCCTTCCTTGACTTTTTCTGAATCCTTGCTTCTTTACTTTTTATAACTCTGTGTTCGATCGTCTCAAGAAATACGTCTTCTACATCTTGTGGTATCACATAATCACGCCCGGCAAGATATGCATTCGCTTTTGACATGGCTAACAGGGCGATCGTTCCTCTTGGGCTGATTCCCAGTTCCAAATCTCTTGATCTTCTTGTTTCATTTGCGATCTCCACAATATATCTTACGATATCTTCATGAACAAACAAGCCGGTAACTTCTTCCCGTGCTTTCTTTAGTTCCTGTGCTGAAATCTGTTCTTTGATATTCTGCTCTGTCAGATCAACACTTCCCTGCATAAGCATCTGCACTTCACTTTCCACATCCGGATAACCAAGAGAAGTCCGGATCATAAATCTGTCTAACTGTGATTCCGGAAGTGTATGCGTTCCGATCGATCCAAATGGATTCTGTGTTGCGATCACAACATATGGGTCCGGCAGATCTCTTGTCACTCCGTCGACCGTGATCTTTCTTTCTTCCATCGCCTCTAATAACGCAGATTGTGTCTTTGGTGATGTTCTGTTGATCTCATCTGCCAGCAGAAGATTCGTCATCGCCGCACCCTGACGGTATTCAAAAGTTTCACTTTCCATATGATAGATAGAAAATCCAGCAATATCTGTTGGCATGATATCCGGCGTAAACTGAATTCTCTGGTATGAAAGTCCTAAAACCTTCGAAAATGCCAGTGCCAGCGTTGTCTTTCCAACTCCCGGAATATCTTCGATCAATACATGCCCTCCGGCAAGCACCGCTGTCATGATCTGATGAACCGTATGTTCTTTGCCGATCATAACACGATTGATCTCTTCCATTGCTTTTATGACTTTTTTATCCATCAAGATTTTGCTCATATTATCTTCCTCGTTTTGCTGTCATAACTATGATCACCATAACCACTGCAAGGCTTGCTGATGCTGCCGCAAGTCCTATATATCCATTTCCTGTGATTCCAGATAAGATATATCCGATACTTGCACACAATGCTACAGTCAGTGCATACGGCATCTGTGTTGATACATGATCGATATGTCTGCATTGTGCTCCAGCAGATGAAAGGATCGTTGTATCAGAAATCGGTGAAATATGGTCTCCGCAAACTGCCCCTGCAAGGATCGCTCCCACGCAGACAGACATCATCATATAATTACCGCTTAAGATCGTCACTGAAATAGGAATCAGAATTCCAAAAGTTCCCCATGATGTTCCTGTTGCAAATGCAAGTCCGAGTGAGATCAGGAAGAAGATCACGGGCATCACTGCAACTGCCATTGTACTTCCGCCGACTGCTGCTTTTACAAATCCCTGAATATTTAAATATTCAGCTCCACAGATTCCAGATAATGTCCATGCAAGACAAAGGATCATGATCGCTGATGTCATTGCCTTAAATCCCTGGGCAAAACTTCCACAAAAATCTACAAACGCAAGAACTTTTCTTGGAATGTATAAAATAAACGTGAAGATTAATGTCAGGAAAGAACCTAATACCAGACTTCTCGCACTTGAACAGTTTGCAAATGTTTCTGCTAATGGAACTCCTTGAAAGAATCCGCCTGTATAGAGCATAAATCCGATGCAGGATGCGATCAAAAATAAAATTGGCAGGATCAGATCTTTTACCTGTCCATGTCCAACAATCGGTACTTCTTCCTGATCGTCCACAATCTCTTCCAGATGCGCATTCAACTCATATTGTTTCATCTTTGAATAATCAATATTGACAATAATTAAAAATGCCAAAAATGCGAGTGTCAGCAAGGCATAATAGTTAAATGGGATTGCTTTTAAAAATAATGTAAACCCATCAATATTGCTTCCTGCTGGAAGTGATGAACCAACTGCTGCTGCCCAGCTTGAAATCGGTGCAATAATACATACGGGTGCTGCTGTCGCATCGATCACATATGCTAACTTAGCTCTTGTAACTTTATATTTATCTGTCACCGGACGCATAACCGTTCCGACTGTCAGACAGTTAAAATAATCATCAACGAAGATCACAACTCCAAGACAGATCGTTGCAAATAATGCTTGTCTCTTTGTTTTGATCGCTTTCGCTGCCCACTTTCCATAGGCTCTGGAAGCACCTGACTTCGTGATCAGTGCTACCAGAATTCCTAATAATACTAAAAACATTAAAATATCGCAATTGGCTCCAATTTTCTCCCCCATGATCGCGAAAATCGTATCCATTGCCTTGATCAGATGAAAATTATGATACATCAAGGCACCCGACGCGATTCCGATCATCAGCGATAAATATACCTCCTTGGTCATTAATGCCAAAACAATTGCAATCACTGGCGGAAGAATCGCCCAAAATGTACCTGTCATGTATATTTACTCCTTAATCCTTAATCTCTGTAATAGTTGATGAGACATCCTTTTAAGATGATCTCTCTCTCATCATCTGTTAATTCACCTAATGTCAAGGTGATCTCTTTCATTCCTTCATTTACCACATATGCAGGAATCTTTGTAAGTTTCTCCTCTACTGCTTTGCGGATATCTGGAACGAAGATATAATCTTTATTCTTAAATGGAAGTTCTCCTCTGTCAATCGTAAATGGAAGCATACCCCAGTTGATCAGATTAGAACGATATCTCTTTGTCGCATATTCATTTGCGATATTGGCCCATCCTCCTAATACTTTCTGGCAGGATGCTGCCTGTTCACGTGCAGAACCATCTCCTGGTTTCACTGCAAAGATCGTGCTTCCGATTCCTAAGTTATCCTGAGTTACATCTGCATAAGATTCTTTCACCGTTGCTAAAATATCTTTCACTTCTGGGAAAGCTTCCGCTGCATCTTCACCTGCTTCAATCGCTTTCTGTGCTTTCTGTACTTCTTTTGCAAGTCCTACATATGCAGGATCTTTTCTTGATAATGCGAATTCTGCAAGTCCTAATGGATTAGAACGATAAGATGAAGTTTCTCCGGATGGGATCAGTTCATCTGTTGTTGTTACAGGATCATGAATCTCTGATACAACTTTTAATAACATATTCTGTGGAAGTGCAGACATCTCTGGCCAATCTTTGATATTTGGTCCAAACTGAATCTCTACAGATGGATCTGCAACGCCTTTGCTGTCAAATACACGATTATCATAGATTGTCTTGTCAAAGTGATATTTTGGAATGAAGTCACTTGCTTCGACATCTGTTGCTGGTGTTAAATATCCTTTATTCGCTGCTGTTGCTGCGATAGAACGTGCATCCATCAATGCAACGGAAGAAATCTGTCCATTCTGAAGTTTAGATCCTTCACGGTTCGGGAAGTTTCTTGTTGAATGACGGATACTAAATGCATTGTTTGCTGGTGTATCTCCAGCACCAAAGCATGGTCCGCAGAATGCCGTCTTAACGATCGCACCTGTCTGCATCAGATCAGCCACAGCACCATTCTTCACAAGTTCCATATAAATCGGTGTACTTGCAGGATATACACTTAATGTAAATTCATCAGAACCAATGCTTGCTCCTTTTAAGATATTCGCAGCTGCACAGATATTTTCATATCCACCACCAGCACATCCTGCGATGATTCCCTGATCTACATAGAGTTTTCCATCACGTACTTTATCACGTAATGAATAATCAACGGCACCATCTAAACTTACTAATGCACGTTTCTCTACATCAGCTAAGATATCATCAAGGTTTGCATTCACTTCCTCGATCGTGTATGTATTACTTGGATGGAATGGCATAGCGATCATTGGTTTGATCTTATCTAAGTCTACTTCCACGATTCCATCATAATATGCAACTTTTCCAGGATTTAATTCCTTAAAGTCTTCAGATCTTCCATGAATCTCATAAAATTCTTTGATCTTGTCATCGGTTCTCCAGATAGAAGATAAACATGTTGTCTCTGTTGTCATAACATCGACACCGATTCTGAAATCTGCACTTAAATTAGACACACCAGGTCCTACAAATTCCATAACCTTATTGTTTACGTAACCTTTCTCAAATACTGCTCCAATAATTGCCAGTGCCACATCCTGTGGTCCAACACCTTTGACTGGTTTACCTTTTAAATAAATTCCGATCACACCAGGCATATTGATATCATAAGTTCTGTTAAGCAGCTGTTTTACAAGCTCTGGTCCACCTTCTCCCATTGCCATGGTTCCAAGTGCTCCGTAACGTGTATGGCTGTCTGATCCAAGGATCATCTTTCCACCGCCAGCTAACATCTCTCTTGCAAACTGGTGGATAACTGCCTGATGAGGTGGTACATAAACTCCACCATATTTCTTTGCAGCTGTTAAGCCAAACATATGATCATCTTCGTTGATGGTTCCGCCAACAGCACACAGACTGTTATGACAGTTTGTTAAGACATATGGTACCGGGAATTTCTCGATTCCTGATGCTCTTGCTGTCTGGATAATTCCAACAAACGTAATATCATGGGATGTTAATTTATCAAACTTGATCTGAAGTTTTTCCATGTTACCGGATGTGTTGTGGTCTCTTAAAATACCATATGCAATGGTATTCTTCGCAGCGTCCTCTTTGGATACTGCTTCACCAACAAGCTGTTTTAATGCTCCGGCTTCAGATTCTTTTACCAAAGTTGTTCCGTCTACAAGATATGCGCCTTCTGAAAATAATTGAATCATGTATCTGTCCTCCTGCAATGCATTTTTCTAGTTATTATAACATACTTCTACACTTTATGGAAGTAAAACGTTAAAAGGTGCAGACACCGAAGCTCTGCACCTTATGTATTTTATTTGCCCTAAATGAGGATCAGATAGACTGTTGCGATGGAAATAACGATCTGAATGATCGCAAATCTGAAAACAGCCTGTGTATTAGACCAGCCGATTTTCTTACGGACATGGTCATGAAGCGGCATTGTTGTATTCGCAAAAATATGAATCTTTAAAAATCTAAGTAATGCAACTTTTAAAAGTCCTAATCCACCATCAAGAATCAGTACTAATGCTACTAATAGGAATAAGAATGGACTTCCTGTCTTAAGCACTGCAATACTAATAAAAATTCCCATTGCACGGCTTCCTGCATCTCCCATCATCAGACGGCTTGGTGTTGCATTGTACCATAAATATCCAAGGATACATACAACAAACAGCAGGATAATATATGGGAACTGTGTTTCGTTACCACGGATCTGGTCGATCACATAGATTGTCATTAATGTAATGATCGTTAATGTTCCTGATAATCCATCAACCCCGTCAGAGCAGTTCGTGACATTGATCGCTGCCCATACTAAGATGATCGTAAGGATAAAGAACAATACTGGTGGAATGTAGAATTTCACACCGACCGTTGCAAGCTCTACATAAGTAGAATTAAAATGCATATAGTTAAGTGCTGCTACTGCCGCTACAAGGAAATCAAGAATTCCTTTCTTTAACTCACCCCATGGTACTTCTGCTGCATCATCCAAAAATCCTGTTAACATTTCAACGAAAACAAGTACCAGATAGATAAACATCTCCACAGACATCTCACCAAACAGTAAAGATGCGATACAAAATACAGAAATAAAGATGATTCCTGCACCTCTTGGTTTCCCTGCGGATAACTTTCCATTATGTGCAAATTCTCTTCCATGGTCTCTTGGCAGCCAGTCATTTAAAAAGGATGTCAGGATACATGTTGCAGAAAATGCAAAAAATACTCCGATAAATGCCGTGATCGGTAAAACTTCTCCGGCAAACATATTTAACATTGGTATTCCTCCTAATTATCTTTTGATGATTCTTTTTATAACACAATTACTTAGTATAGCACGGATTTGAAATATTGCAATTCTTATTTTGTGAAGTTTTTTAAATTTATTTCCTAATCCTGCTTCATTTCTTTTACTGTATCAAGAAGTTCTTTTGATGTTTCTTTGATATCTTCTGCCGCAAAAATCGCAGAAACAACAGCGACTCCATCCACTCCGGTTCCCTTTAACGTATGGATATTGTCTTTTTTAATTCCACCGATCGCTACGATTGGTATATCCACTGCTTCTTTTATCTTTTTAATCTCTTCTTTCGATACAACATTGGCATCTTTCTTCGTCGATGTCGCACATACGGCACCAACTCCTAAATAGTCTGCCCCGCCTTTTTGTGCTTTCATTGCTTCATTCACATTATGTGCAGAAACACCGATGATCTTATCTTCTCCTAATAGTTTTCTTGCTTCTTCCACTGACATATCATCCTGTCCGATATGTACTCCGTCTGCATCGACAGCCAGTGCAACATCAATATTGTCATTGATCACAAATGGCACCTTATATTTTGCTGCCAGCTCTTTCATTTCTTTCGCTTCTTTGATAAATTCTTCTTGTGAAAGATTCTTTTCACGAAGCTGCAAAAATGTAATTCCACCTTCCAATGCTTCTTCTACCTGCTCCATCAAAGTTTTCTTTTTGGCCCACGCTCTGTCTGTGACTGCGTATAATGTCATTGTCTCAGCTTCTACTCTCAATTTGATTGCTCCTTTCCATCCATTTCTCATCAATATTACTCATTGCATCCATAAGATGCACCTTAAATGTTCCGGTTCCTTTTGCATTTTCTTGGGCATATTTACCACAGATTCCCATCGCAGAAACTGCTGTAGCTGCTGCTTTTAGAACATTTTCCTGGTTTGATCCGACAAATCCTGCGATCACACCATCAAGCATACACCCGCACCCTGTGATTCTTGCCATTTGTGCTGCACCATTTTTTATAAAATAAACAGTCTCTCCGTCTGTCACAAGATCCGCTTCTCCTGTGATCACAATGACAGCCCCTGTTTTTACTGCCATATCTTTTGCCATCCGGATTACTTTTTCCTGATTGTCTTTCGTTATAATGTCATCTTTCTTGGCATCTACACCATAGGATTTTTCACTCCATTGGTGCAGCGTTTTAATCTCTGATATGTTCCCACGGATCACACTAAAACGAATTTCATCCAGCAGTTTCATGGCTGTTTCTTTTCGAAATGTGGACGCACCGACTCCTACCGGATCAAACACGACTGGATGTCTGGATTCGTTTGCTTTCTTCCCTGCAAGCAACATAGATCTTACCGTATTTTGCTTTAATGTTCCCATATTGATCACAAGCGCATCACTCATATCGGTGATCTCGCATACTTCCATCGGATCATCCGCCATGATCGGTGATGCTCCCATCGCAAGGATGATATTCGCTACGTCGTTGATCGTTACATAATTGGTAATACAATGGACCATTGCCGGATTTGTTCTAACGTTCTCAAAAATATCTTGAAAATTCAGTTCTCCCATTCTTTTTCCTTCTTTTATTTCTTTTGTTGTATTCCTTTGCAGATTATACCACAAATATAAAAAAAGGTATACCAACGAATTTTCTCACACTTTGGCATTCATGGAATATTATAAACTGTAAATAAATCTTTGGAGGTTTTAACATGAGTGATTTAGCTGCAACTGGCTGCGGAGGATCTTGTGGTTCATCCTGTTTTGGAGGAAATAACAGCTGTCTGCTTCTTTTAATCCTGCTTTGCTGCTGTGGATGTGGAAATGGTGACGGATGTGGATGTGGAAACGGAAATGGCTGCGACAGCCTGATCTGGATCATCTTAATCCTGTGCTGCTGCGGTAATGGTGGTTTTGGATGTGGAAATAACAACGGTTGTGGATGCGGATGCTGATTTTCCAGATCCTGACATAACACAAACTTTCCTTCCATTTAAAATGAGGATGCCTCTTAAATCGGGCATCCTCATTTTTATCAACGCAGGATCATAAACAATAAACATAACATCCATAAATCGGACCGGTTTTGTTTGCTGCATGTTGCTTTCTGTGCTTTATAACCGTTTTTCTTTTGTTTTTCTCTTTGCTCTTTCTTTTCCCGTTCCCTTCTCTTTTGCTCTTCTTTTCTTTTTAAGCATTCTGCATCTAATTCATAGACAGTATTTTCCTCTTCCACAAAAATTTCATTCATAATTTACTTCACCTCCTAATACTATAGGATATGAGAATAAATCTGAAGGTTGTGACAATCATGGAACAAAATCAAACTTCCTGGGAAAATTTCTTCCGCAACGATTCTTCTAATATGTTAGAAGATGCACTTCCATATCTGCCGCCAAACTTAAAAAAAATGGCTGCTATCTATATTAAACTAACGGAACTATCAAAAATCTCTACCCAATTTGATGACGAACAAACGCTTTCTGCCTGTGGCTTTGACCAGAATCCTGCTTCTATGGAATTATTATTAAATGCCATGAAACTTCGTGCACCAAAAGAGACCGCCGAACAGATTGAACAGATTCTTCAAATGATGCAGATGTTTGAAATCTATCAGAATTATCAGCGTTTTGTTGGCACGACCAGCAATCATAATTCTGCTGCTTCTTCAAATTCTGACACGGATCTTTTCTCCAAATTAATGCCAATGATGATGGCCGGTGATCCTTCTTCCAACAACCGTCCACAGCCAAATGCTGATTTTATGAACAAATTAAACCAGATTCTCAAAAAATAAAGGAGTTTTTTATGTCTGATCTTTCCAGTCAAATAAGAAATCTATCTGATCTCGATCCAAAAAAGCTGGAGATCATTGAATTTGTGATCTCCAGCTGTCAGGGAAAGCCTCTTGAGCTGATCCTGCCTGATCTTATGGCTGCTGCAAGCCGTCTTTCTGAACAGGGTCTTTCTTTTACAAACGAAGAAATCTCCATCATCATGGATGGTCTTAAAGAAACAATGTCACCCGAAGAACAGCAGCGCATCGATATGATCCGTCCTTTGATCATGTAACTTAGGAAAGCAGTTCTTCTGCTTTCTTTAAATAACCGCGGATTACGTCACATGAATGGGCAAACTGTGCCTCTTCCTCTGCTGTAAGTTCCATTTTCACGATCTCCTCAATACCGTCTGCTCCGATCACAACAGGCACTCCTGCTGCCACATCTTTCTGTCCGTATTCTCCATCCAGATGTACAGATAATGGCCAGACTCGTTTTTCATCATAGAAAATAGATTTTACGATCTCACTTAACGCAATTCCGATTCCAAATTCCGTACTTTTCTTTCCAATAATAACCGTCATTCCTGCCTGACGTACTTCATCCTGTAACTGTTCGATCGTAATCTTTCCTAATGTATCTGGATTTTCTTCCTGTAATTTTGCAAACGCTTTTCCACCAATGGATACATGAGACAGTGGAACAATCTGTGAATCCCCGTGTTCTCCCATACAGAAAGCATCGATCGAATTTCTGTGATATCCTGTCAACTCTTCTAAAATTCTCTTGATCCTTAAACTGTCAAGACTTGTTCCTGTACTAAAACAGCGGAACCGGTCGATTCCTAATGCTTTTCTTAAACATTCCCCTACAACATCGGCTGGATTTGTGATGCTGATCAGGATTCCTTTAAATTGTGTATTTTGAATCTTTGGAATGATATCTTTGAGTCTCTCCATGGAATCCCCAAACATATCAAGCCTTGTCTCTCCCTCTTTGCGGCTTCGTCCGATCGCATTAACAAGGATATTGGCATCATCAAGATCCTCATAACTTCCTGCGCGGATCACAACTTTCGCAGGAAGGCATGCTCCCATATCATCAAGATCCAGTGCCTGGCTTTTTGCTTTCTCCTCATCTGTGTCAATCAGAACGATCTCATTTGCAAGAGCACGAAGCATCAATGACAACGCACAATGTGTTCCGACATGTCCTGCTCCTAAAATCACGATTTTTCTATTCTCCATCTGTTTATCCTTCCATTTAAGTATCTGTATTTTCCGTTATCTGCACTCGATCACTGCATAAGGTTTTTGTTTCTCATCACACATGCTTACCAGTACTCTGTCATCTTCTTTTGCATATCTTGGATATAAAACATCCCCTTCAAAGGCCTGTTTTTTGTATTCCACACGCAGCTGTCTGATCTCTAAATCCTGTGGCAGCTGTTCAAATGCAACTTTGACATACCAGCTGTTATTGACATGATCATTGCTGTCGATCCAGCTTTTTTGTACCTTGACTGGCTCTTTTTCTGCCCATTCTCTGGCAAGTTTGATCTTTCTCGGTTCATATTCCATCTCTAACGGCGCTTCTAATTTGTAAACATCGATTTCTTCCTGCTCTGGTCTGATTGGCATCCCTGTTTCTGTATTTATATAAACCCAGATGGAATTGGCATAGGCCAGCCGCTCTCCCTTGTCTGACTCCATAATAAAATTCCTTGTCGCATGAAACTTGTCAAATCCAGATCCCCATGTTCCCACAGTGATCTTTTCGCATTCCTCTGGACGTCTCTTAAAAATGATCTGCCAGGAATTTAAAATCCATGCACGTTTCTTATTTGCAAGATATTCTACTCCAACACCCAGTTCTTCTGACTGAAACGCACTGCAGTCCTGAAAATAATCAACAACTGCCGGAATCGATAATCTACCGCTTCTGTCTATTTCACTGTACCTGATTCTGCTGTCAAATGTATACATATTATAGCCTTTCTGATTTTGTCATATGTTCTCTGATTTTAAGTGAAAAAATAGCGCAGATACTTTTTATCGTTATCTGCGCCATTTGTATCATTTTATTTCTGAACGATATTTACGATTCTTCCTGGTACATAAATCTCTTTCACGATATTACCGTTTAATTTATCTCCAAGAACTTCTTTTGCTTTCGCAAGAACGGAATCTTTGTCTTCTTCTGCACCGATGACAAGTTTTCCTTTGACTTTACCGTTGATCTGAACAACGATCTCTACTTCGTCTTCTTTCATGGCTTCTTCGTCATATGTTGGCCATGTCTGTGCGAATACGCTGTCTACATGTCCCATTGCTTCCCATAATTCTTCTGCGATATGTGGTGCAAATGGTGCAAGTAATACAACTGCATCTTCTAATGTTTCTTTGTCAACTCCGCCCTTCTTAGCCATTGCTGTTAATGTGTTTGTGTATTCCATGAATCCACTGACTACAGTATTTAAGCTGAAGTTATTTAAACGTGTTGTGATATCATAGATCAGTTTATGACGAACTTTTAATAATTCTTTATCAGCTTCTACGCCTTTGTCTTTCTGATCCATAACGAGTTTGTAGAATCTTGTTAAGAATCTGTGTACTCCGTCGATACCGCTTTCATCCCATTCTGCATCTAATTCAGGTGGTCCAACGAACAGTTCGTACATTCTTAAGGAGTCACATCCATAATCTCTTACAAGATCATCTGGAGATACGACATTTCCTTTTGATTTACTCATCTTGATACCGTTCTTACCTGTGATCATTCCCTGATTGAACAGTTTGTGGAATGGTTCGTCGAAGTCAATTACTCCGATGTCACATAAGAATTTTGTATAGAATCTTGAGTATAACAGATGTAATACAGCATGTTCTACTCCACCAATGTACATATCAACTGGTAAATATTTGTCTGCTTTCTCTCTGGATACTAATTCTTCGTTATTCTTGTTATCGATATATCTTAAGAAATACCATGAAGATCCAGCCCACTGAGGCATTGTGTTTGTCTCACGTTTTGCATCTTTACCACATACTGGACACTTGCAGTTTACCCATTCTTCGATATCTGCTAATGGAGATTCTCCTGTTCCTGTTGGTTCGTATTTCTCAACTTCTGGTAATGTTAATGGTAATTCTTCTTCTGGTACTGGAACTGCTCCACAGTCTGGGCAGTGAACGATAGGGATTGGTTCACCCCAGTAACGCTGGCGGCTGAATACCCAGTCACGTAATTTGTAGTTTGTTGTCTTCTTACCGATTCCCATCTCTTCGATGATCTTTGGTGCTTCTTCTTTTAATTCAGAAGATTCTTTTCCATTCCAGTCTCCGGAATTGATCATGATACCAGATGCTTCTGTGTAAGCTTCTTCCATGTTCTCGATCTCTTTACCATCTTTGGCGATTACCTGGATGATAGGAATGTCGAATTTCTTAGCGAATTCGAAGTCACGGTCATCATGCGCTGGTACACACATGATCGCTCCTGTACCGTAATCTGCAAGTACATAATCAGATAACCAGATTGGTACTTTAGCTCCGTTAATTGGGTTGATCGCATAGCTTCCTGTGAATACACCAGTCTTTTCTTTATCCTGCATACGGTCTACGGATGATTTTAGGGATGCCTGATAGATGTATTCTTCTACGGCTTCTCTTGTCTCATCTGTTGCAAGTTCTTTTGCTAATTCATGTTCTGGAGCTAATACCATAAATGTTGCTCCGTGTAATGTGTCTGGACGAGTTGTGTATACAGTGATCTCATCATCTCTTCCATCCACTTTGAAGTTAACTTCTGCACCGTGGCTCTTACCGATCCACTCTGCCTGCATCTTCTTAACTTTCTCTGGCCAGTCAAGTTTGTCAAGATCAGCTAACAGACGATCTGCGTAAGCTGTGATCTTTAACATCCACTGTCTTAAGTTCTTCTTTGTAACGTCTGCTCCACAACGTTCACACTTACCATTGACTACTTCTTCGTTTGCAAGTCCTGTCTTACATGATGGGCACCAGTTAATAGGCATCTGTTTTTCATATGCAAGACCCTTCTTGAACATCTTTACAAAGATCCACTGTGTCCATTTGTAGAATTCTGGATCTGTTGTGTTAACTTCCATATCCCAGTCATAGATTGCTGAAATCTCGTTGATCTGGCGTTTGATATTCTTAATATTGGCTTCTGTAGAAATGCGAGGATGTGTTCCCATCTTGATCGCATAGTTTTCTGCTGGAAGTCCGAATGCATCCCATCCCATTGGGTGGATAACATAGTATCCGTTTAATAATTTATAACGGCTCCATACATCACTGATCACATATCCTCTCCAGTGACCTACGTGAAGTCCGCTTCCTGATGGATATGGGAACATGTCTAAACAGTAATATTTTGGTTTCTTTCCGTCATTTACATTGACAGGGTTGTCTTGCCAGTGTTTTCTCCATTTTTGTTCGATTGCCTTATGGTTATAAGGTGTTGCCATATTTTATTCCTCCTAGCCGTATCTATCTCTCGCTGTCTGGCTTATATTCCCGAAAACAGCTGATAAATTCTTTAATCTTATTTATTTTATCATACTGAAATGCCGTGTCAACTATCCTGCTAAAAAACTTGTAAAATTATAAAGAGGAAATGCATCATTTCTGACACATCTCCTCTCTTAAATTATGATTACTGTTCAACTGGCTGCTCAGTCTGCTCTGCTGCGGACTGTGGTGCTTCCTGTTCTACCTTCACTGTGACTTTATATGTTACAGTCTTTCCATTCTTTCCTTTGTAAGAAACTGTTGCTGTCACAACTCCTTCGCTGTCTTTTGAAATTGTTACAGTTGCCGCAGTTGATTTTACAGTTGTTCCATTGTCTGTGATCGTAATCGCTTCACGTACTGCTGCCTTGATCTGATCCTCTGTCGCTGTATCCTTCACTGTTACTGCTTTTGTTGATTTGATCACTGCATCACCTAAAACTGTGATCTTAACAGTCTTTGTAGTTGCACGATTTGGTTTGTTCACGTTCTTCGCAACATACTGTACATAGTATGTTCCTGCTTTTGTAAATTTGTATGCTTTTGCTTTTGCATAACTGTAAGTTGTGTAAGCAGATGCTCCTGGTGCTTTGATCTTAACACTCATACTGCTTGTTACACTCTTACCACTTGCCATCTTCGCTGATACACCGCTGACTGCATTCGTTGTATTAATATTTACTGTGCGGTTCTTCGCTGTGATCGCTGGAGCCTTTGTATCAACAACTTTCACTGTAAATGTCTTTGTTGTTGTAACTCCTAAAGAAGATTTTACTGCATACTTGATTCTGTATGTTCCAAGTGATTTTGTTGAGAATGCAGCTTTCTTATACTTACCATTGCTGTATTTTGTTACTGTGTATGTAACTTTGCTTGTAAGACTTCTCTTTGTGATCTTGTCTTTGGCTGTTACACCAGATTTAATACTGTAAGAAGTTCCATATTCAGCTGTTGCAGCTTTCTTTGATGAAATACTGATCGTTGCTTTCTGTTTGCGGTATGGGTTCTTCTTATCTGGATCTGTTGGATCCCAGTACATTCTTCTGGATGTTGATACTTTGATTCCTTTTGGTTTACCAAGAGGTCCTGGATTCTTGCTGCTGTATACAGTAACTTTTGTTCCTAATGCACAATTGTCATAAATCCATTTTGCATCTGCAACAGATAATCTGACACATCCATGGGATGCTGTCTGTCCAAGTTTGTTAAACTGTACTGTTGACTGTGTTCTCTTGTCTCTCTGATAGTACCATACAGAATGGAAGAGGATTCCTCCATGGATTCTTGTACAATACTGTCCATAACTTGGTCCCATCAGTGTCTGCCAACGGTATTTGGCTGGTGTGTAGAAAGTACCTGATGGTGTGTTAGATCCTCCACAGGAAACTAAAAATGCCTTGATTGGTTTATACTTTCCGCTCTTTAACTGATAAACAGTGGCTACGTTTGCCTGTTTGTTAACTTTGATCCAATACTTTGTATTGGCAGCTTTGGCAGTCTTTGGTGCTGCAAATGAGAATCCAAATGCTGTCACAATCATTAATACGACTGCACATAACTTCTTGCATCTTAATTTAAATGATTTCATATTGCTCCTTTCTTTTCGTGTGTTCTTCTTTTTATTATATCTTTGCATTTTCTTCTTGTAAACATATAAATATGCTGATATGATAAATTTAAAAAATTTTTAAGATTTGTAATCATTTAGAGTCAATTTTAAATGATTATATCTGTATAAGAAAGGATGTTTTTATGTTTCAATTTAATCACTTTAATTTTAATGTTTTAGATCTTGAAAAGAGCTTGAAATTCTACAAAGATGCTTTAGGACTTGATGTTGTCCGTGAAAAAGATTCTTCTGATGGAAGTTTTAAGATCGTTTATCTTGGGGATGGTTCTTCTGATTTCTTATTAGAGCTTACTTGGATGCGTGATCAGAAAGATCCTTATAATCTTGGTGATGAAGAATTTCATCTGGCTTTAACTGCAGATGATTTTGATAAGGCTCATGAGCTTCATGAGAAGATGGGATGTATTTGCTTTGAGAATCATGATATGGGTATTTATTTTATTAATGATCCGGATGGGTATTGGATTGAGATTATTCCGGCAAAATAGAATTATGATACCTGAAGGTTGTCAATGAAGAATCCATCTATTTATTAGCTCGGAACACTCTCTCGTTCGGATGACCACGTAGCAGACACTAAATTCGACAGCGACTATCGTCACTGCTCATTAAGTGCTGACGTGTTCATATGGTTTCGTGCTAATAAATAGTGCGATTCTTCTTATACTTTAGGGTGTTGAATACTATTTTTGTATTGTAGAATATTCTTTGATATCTTGGATATCGGAATTTTTATTATTTAGTATTTTTTTGTATGATTTATTGTCTTTACCAGGTCTTTTTATGTTCATCCGTTACTTTTTTGGTGTCTGGATCGACCAAATAAAAATCTATCAGTTGTGTTTGTTCGTCGCTGATCTCATATTGTTTTTGTAATACGATTTCATCGCAGAGAGTTCCATCTTTGGATTCTTTTGTTCCGTTGCTGTATAGGCCATACCAGAAATTTAGTGTTTTCCCATTTTTTTGTTCTTTGCTGGTATATATCTTTGCATAGGTTTCGCCTTTGGCGTTGGTTTTGTATTCTAATTTCATGTCTGGGTATTTTTCTTGTTCTTTTAGGTATTCGTAGACTGCCTGCATGGCATTTTCTGCGGATAATTCTCCTGTTGACTGATCATTTATGCTTGTTGTTGACGTTTGTGTCTCGGTATTTGCATTTTCTGTTTCTGTTTTTTGCATCATAATTTGTGTATATAATGTATTTTGCATTACAAAAGGATTGTTTGTTCGATATCTCATTTTTTGTGAATCGCTTATTGTAACATCAAGGTATGCATATTTTTCATCATGACTTACTACCATTTCTTTTCCTTGGATCTGTTTTGCAATATAGATTGTATTGATTCCGATCAGAGTCCATAAACATCCAACAACTACTCCTGTCCGTATAACACTTGAATTTCTGTTTTTATCTTTCTTATTTTGACGTTTCAATAAAACTACTGCCCAGATAACTAAAATGATTGGAAGTATACTTACGATCGGCAAAGATACCAAAATAAAATTTCTACGTAGGGCATAACCATAATCAACATTGATTCCCCGTGCCATTCCTGTAAAAATCACACTGTATGTTAACAACATTACTATCACTGCTCTTCGCAATGGATGAATCTTATCTTTTTTTAATAATGATCGTTCAAACATTTCCTTTAGCTGTTCGGTATTTCCATTCAAAATCCATTGATCGATCTCTTGTTGTTTCTGATCATCACATTCTTCCTGCACTCCTTGATAATGAACTAACCACTCCTGTGCTTTTTGTTCCTCTCCTTCTCCAACTGCTGCAATGATTCTCAAAAAGGAAACTTGTTGGAACTGAATTATTTTTAAATCTTCTAAAACAATCTGATCTAATGCCATTTGAGCCAACTTATATTCATTTCGTTGCACATCCGCCCATGCCATCTTTAGAAGCCTGCCGCTTTTTATATATTTTGCTTGTTTCTTTTGTCTATGGTACTCATATAAAATAAAATCATGTTTTTCTCTCGGAGAAAGTTCTCTATAACACTTCACACGCTGTAGTGATAATGCATTTTGCAATCCACATGCCAGAATGAACATAGCAATGATCGTAATAAAATATGTCTGATTGTGAAACCACTCTGTATCTAATTGTATTAAAAATGATCCAACGATTCCCATAACACATACGATCGTTATGATATTTTGTATTATTTGATATTTTTTTGCTTTCTTTTTCGCAGTTTGATCCCATTGGTATTTCTTCTTGTCAAACTCTTTGTTATTATATAAATTCATACACCCTCCTAGTTATACTGTATATTTTATACTTTATCATATTTATACATATATAACAAACGAAAACGTCATTTTAAATTTTTA
>ERZ836829.1063-NODE-1063-length-20368-cov-3.393492_pt1 | contig 20368 bp, 16 predicted proteins | sample MGYA00519574_ERZ836829 | MGnify/ENA primary metagenome ERZ836829 (study PRJEB31850, sample SAMEA3708808) | human gut metagenome | biome: human gut; feature: human-associated habitat; material: faeces | place: China | collected 2014 ... | reverse complement strand
TTAGTTTAGAATCCAAATTGGTATTTTTAATATTGTGGATTTTATCAATAATAATTCTTGCGGTTTACTTGATTTGCGTGGAATATATTCACAACAAAATACAAAAGCAAATTAAGGTAAGTGGATTCACTTCAGAAGATTTTGTAAAAGTATTAAAGGAGGAGAAGGACACATGAAGAATATTTTAAGAATTTTCAAAAAAGATGTCATTCGCATCCATAAAAACGTAATAGCCCTTATTGTAATCATGGGTATTACGATTGTACCTTGCCTGTACGCATGGTTTAACATTGCAGGAAGTTGGGATCCATACAGCAACACTGGAAATCTTAAGGTGGCTGTGGCAAGTGTAGATGACGGTTATGAGGGAACTTTGATTCCTATTAAACTAAATGTGGGTAATCAGGTTTTGTCAGCATTAAGAGAAAACACTCAAATGGATTGGGTTTTTACGTCAAAGAAAAAAGCGGTTGACGGTGTGAAATCCGGAAAATATTATGCAGCAATTGTAATACCTGAGAATTTTAGTAACAGAATGATGAGCATTTTTTCAAAAAATGTAAAGAAGCCTAACATTATATATTATTCAAATGCTAAAGAAAATGCCATTGCACCTAAGGTTACTGACAAGGGTGCTTCGGCAATTCAAAAGCAGGTAAATCAGGTATTTATTGAGACAGTATCTGATACAGCCTTAACAGCCCTTCAAAGTGTATCAAATCTTGCGCAGGCAGGAGATGCAGACGATATTGTTAATAATTTGTGGAACAATCTGGATAAAATCGCAGATGATCTTGAAGCTACACAAAGCACGCTGGAAACTTTTGGCAACATGGCAGATGCTTCACAAAGCATGTTAAGTACAACTACAGACTTTTTTAAGGACACAAAAAGCAATACAAAAAGCAGTGAAAAAGAATTTAATGGAATTAAAAAACAGTTCAGTGGGATAAAAGATACATTAACTGCTACAACAGATGCCATTAATAGTGCACTTTCCTCGGGAAAGAAATTTTACGGAGAAATGAGTGATGTTATTGAAGATGCACTAAGCAGTCAAAGTCAAAACACTACAGATGTTAAGACCACACTTAACAAGGCATCTTCAAGAGTTAATTCAATGATAAGTGACTACTCCAAGTTGAAGTCTTCATTAGAATCAATTGAAAGGCGTCACCCTGAGCTGAGCAAGTACACCCAGTCTTTAATTTCAAAAATAGATGCATCATTAGAAACACAGGAGAAATTAAATGACAAATTAGGTGAAGCTGAAAAAAATCTTACGACAGGGAAAAGTCAGTTAAACAAGGACAAAGCAGATATTTTGAAATTAGTTGATAAAAGTAAAACATCTGTATCATCAGTAAAAACAGATTACTCAAAAGACGTGGAAGATGCTTTGAAGAAAATTTCAAATTCAGCAGGTAATGTTGAAAATGACATATCAGGTCTTTTAACAAAAATTGATAACAGCGCAAAAGGAATTTATAAGTTATCAGATTCTGTTGATTTAGATTTATCACAGATAAAGAAAACATTGTCAGACTCAGGCAAACTTTTATCAAAAGCAGCAAAGAAAATCAGAAAAACAACAGGCAAGTTGAAAAATGCAAAAGATGGCGATAATTCAGATTTGAAATCACTAATCATGGGTAACAAAGAAGATTTAACTTCATTTTTGGCAACACCTGTACAGTTAAAAACAACCAAGTTGTATCCAATAGATAACTATGGTTCTTCAATGGCACCATTTTACTCAACCTTATCAATATGGATAGGCGGAATTGTATTGGTAGCAATGTTAAAAGTAAATATTTCTGAGAAAATGAAAAAATCTCTTAGAAACTTACAAAATTATCAGGCATACTTTGGAAGATACATTATTTTCTTAATTGTTGGTTTAATGCAAAGCACATTAATTGCTTTAGGCGATTTATATTATTTAGGAATACAGTGTGAACATCCATTTTTATTTGTGTTTGCATGCTGGTTCTCAAGTATTGTTTATGTAAATATTATTTACACATTGACAGTATCTTTTGGCGACATAGGAAAAGCCATAAGCGTTATCCTACTTGTTGTTCAGGTAGCAGGCGCAGGCGGCACCTTCCCAATTGAAGTAGCACCGGGCTTCTTCAGGGCAGTATATCCATTACTTCCATTTACACACAGCATGGCAGCTTTAAGAGAAGCGGTTGGAGGTATGTACGAAATGACATATTGGATTGAACTTGGAAAGCTTGGAATATTCCTTGTGATTTCATTATTTGTAGGTTTGGTTTTACGAAGACCAATAATAAAGATGAATGACACATTCACTGAAAAGCTGGAAAAGACAAAGATAATGTAGTGCTGAAAAGCTGGAAGAGACAAAGATAATGTAGTGTTGAAAAGCTGGAAGAGACAAAGATAATGTAGTGCTGAAAAGCTGGAAAAGACAAAGATAATGTAAGACTAAAAGCTGAAAGAGTCGAAGATGTGCAAAAGGCTAAAAAGTTGGACAGTCAAAAATCAGTAATAAGTAAATAGAAGGTAAAAGATTGAAACCGGTAATAAACAAATAGAAAGTAAAAGATTGAAATCGGTAATAAACAAATAGAATAAATTGTGATATACTTTTAGAGTTGGTGCTAATAGCATCAGCAATGAGTATAATACATTTACAAGACAAAATAAGCATTCATTAAAGAAAACTTTTGATATCTATAGAATTTTATAAGATGGAAGGATTTTTTTTGACAATCAAATTTTACAAAAGGTAGAAGTTATTGTTGGTAGTTTAATTTTAAGTTATAGAATTATAAACTTAAAGGTGCAATATTTAATGCGTTGTGTTTATTTTGGGATGGCAAATGTTAAATGCTTGTTAGGAGATTAGGTAAATATATAAACGAAGGAGACTGAAAATGAAAACAAGAATTGGTATTTTAGGTTATGGTAACCTTGGAAGAGGTGTTGAGTGTGCTGTAAAAGAAGCCACTGACATGGAATTAGTTGCAGTTTTTACAAGAAGAGATCCTAAGGATGTAACAATCCTTACAGAAAATGTTCCTGTATGTAACGTTAAAGACGTAGAAGATTGGAAAGAAAAAATTGATGTTATGATTTTATGTGGAGGTAGTGCTACAGATCTTCCTGTTCAGACACCACAGTTCGCATCAATGTTTAATGTAATTGATAGTTTTGATACACATGCGAGAATTCCTGAACATTTCGCAGCAGTTGACAAGGCTGCAAAAGAAGCAGGAAAAGTTGCGGTTATTTCAGTAGGTTGGGATCCTGGAATGTTCTCACTTAACAGAGTATACGCAAATGCAATTCTTCCAGATGGAAAAGATTACACATTCTGGGGTAAGGGCGTAAGCCAGGGACATTCAGATGCTATTCGTAGAATCAAAGGTGTTAAGAATGCTAAACAGTACACAATCCCAGTTGAAAGTGCATTAGAAAGAGTTAGATCAGGAGAAAATCCAGACCTTACAACAAGAGAAAAACATGAAAGAGAATGTTTTGTTGTATTAGAAGAAGGTGCTGATGCAGCAGCTGTAGAAAAAGAAATCAAAGAAATGCCAAACTATTTCTCAGATTACAATACAACAGTTCATTTCATTTCTGAAGAAGAATTAGAAAAGAACCACAGCGGTATGGCTCATGGTGGTTTTGTAATCCGTTCAGGAAAGACAGGAATGAACAAAGAACATAATCACATTATCGAATATAGCTTAAAGTTAGATTCAAATCCGGAATTTACAACAAGCGTTTTAATCGCATACGCAAGAGCAGCTAAACGTCTTTATGACGAAGGTCAGAAAGGTTGCAAGACAGTATTAGACATTGCACCAGCATATCTTTGCGAAGCAAGCGATGAAGATTTAAGAGCACACTTATTGTAAGAAGTAAGGCGTGTTTGTGGCTACTGCCACACATTTATAGAAATTGAAAAATTAGAAAAGAGAAAAAGGGCATCCCAAAAGGCAAGTAAGAAGCTGAAGGGGATGCCCTTTTTAGTAAAATTCCACCCCTATGAGCGGAGAAACAAGCAAAGGGGTGGAAATCCTGGAAAGTAGTAAAGCAAGAAAAAGAAAGCAAGTCAAAATTCCACCCCTATGAGCAGAGAAACAAGCAAAGGGGTGGAAATTCTGGGAAAGTAGTAAAGCAAGAAAAAGAAAATAAGTCAAAATTCCACCCTTATGAGCAGAGAAACAAGCAAAGGGGTGGAAGTTCTGGGAAAGTAGTAAAGTAAGAAAAAGAAAGCAAGTCAAAATTCCACCCTTATGAGCAGACAACATTTTTGTGGTGTGCAAGTTATATTGTAATCAATCGTGGAATCAGCAATGAGACGGAGGCGAAGTTTGCTTCATTTGTATACATAGGAATTACTATAGGTAGATTTTTATGCGGATTTGTAGCAGACCGACTAGGTGACAGAAAAATGATTCGAATGGAAATTGTTGTAATTGTAGTTGGCTTAGCACTTATGTTTATTCCTACAGGATTAGATACGATACCCCTTACTGCATTAATAATTGTAGGACTTGGATGTGCACCAATTTATCCATCAATTATACATTCAACACCATTTAATTTTGGAAAAGAGAACTCACAATCTGTTATTGGAATACAAATGGCATTTGCGTATGTGGGTACAACTTTTATGCCACCACTATTTGGTATAATTTCGCAACACATAACAATAGCGTTATTTCCTGTGTATATTTTAATTTTTACATTACTAATGCTGTTAAGTACAGAGAGACTTAATAAAATGAAAAGTGTAAACGAAAGAAATTAGATTATGTAAAGTAAAACGATAAATTGGAAATATTAAAACAGAAAAAAGTAAAGTAACTGAAAGTAAATATGGAACAAAAAGTTATAACTACGACCAAAAATCAAACGCAAAACAAAAACTGAAAATATGACTAAAAATCAAATGCAAAACAAAAACTGAAAATACGACCGAAAACCAAACGTAAAACCAAACGAAAACTGAAAATACGACTAAAAATCAAACGTAAAATTTTACGTTTGATTTTTTGAATGATTTTCCAAAGATAAAAATTTAAAGTAAAATGTTTTGTTTTTAGTGCTATAATAGATAGATGGTGAAAATACTTAAAGAAAAGGGGAAGTTTATTATGGTACTAAAAACGAAAAGAATCTTATCACTAACCTTGGCAGTAGCAATGATAGCTACCGCACCAAATCAAATCCCAGCACAGGAAAATGATATAAAAACACAGGCAGTAAGTCCCGAAACTGTGGAAAAAGTTTTACCGGAAGGCTTTACGGGAGTAACAGCAGAAATTAAAGGTGCGTGGAACAAAATTGACGAGGAAGTTTTGGCAAATGGCAATGCAAATTATCCTGCTGATGATGGCAATAAGCCAACACTCAAAATTTGTCCTGATGAAAATTACACAATACCAGAGGCAATTAATGAGGGAGAAACTCTTCAGGTTATGTATGACGTGGATTTGCTGGTGGGCGCAACTTCAGCAAAAAGAGTCAAGGCTTTTAAAGATTATGTAGACGAAAGCAACCCACACAACACACCAAGTGGTGGGGCAAGACTTAAAAAAAGACCATATTTAATTGGAACTGAAATATGGTACAAGTTGGATGAGGCAACCAAGTGGACAAAGGTTCCTGAAAAAACTCAAAAAAGACTGGGACATTATTTTATGCAAATCCCGGCAGATATTTTGTTTGGACATGATCAGGTTACTTTTAAAGTTAGAGCTTATACATATTATGGCGTTAGCAAGTCGGCGGCAAAGACTGTAAAAATTAACAGATTAAAAAATGATACAGGAAAAATAAGACTAAATGTTAATGACGGAGAAGTTATTTCAGGCAGCAAAACTGTTACCGTAAATGACGGAAAAGAAAACAACATATCTGTTAAATTAAATAATCAGGAACAAAACACTAAAGCCATGTTGGAAAATGGGGCCTATTTTATTGTAAAGACAGCAGACACAGCAAATGGCTACAAAAATGCAGTTACAGCAATAAGTAATGGACAAAAAGATATTTTGGCCTTGCTTAATCCTTGGCGAGATTCCACAATGACAAAAGTAATCAGGGTGGATAATAAATATTTTAAATATAATGAGCAGACAAAGGCTTACGATGTTGACCTTACTCTTTGGGCAGGAAACACAGGAACTTCTTTTGAAGAAACATTGTATCCGGAAGTCTTTGGCGAAAACAGGGACGATTACAAAGTGTCTCAACTACAGATGAAATTGCCAAATGGTTCGGTATATTTGCCAACAAAGATTGTACCGGATAATTCAAAAATAAATACAAGCACTGAACTTTCAGCAGTTCATGCAATCGGTGACTCAAAGGGCATGGAAAGCAAAATGACAGTCTCATTTTCAATTCCTGAAAAAGAGGTTGACGCAGTTGGCTGGTTACTTGATACAACCAAATTAAAAGATGGTAAGTACACAATAATTGCCAAGGAAAATCAGAATAGCAGTGAGCAGACAGTTACAGCGAACGTACAAGACAGAGAGCAGACAGCTACAGCGAATGTACAGGAAAGTAGCAAGCAGGAAAATGCAGCGAATGTACAAGACAGAGAGCAGGCAACTACAGCAAAAGCACAGGATAGTAGCCAGCAGGCAACTACAGTAAATGCACAGGAAAGCAGCCAGCAGGCAACTACAGCGAATGCACAGGATAGTAGCCAGCAGGCAACTACAGCGAATATCGCAAACAGCAATGACCAGTCGGAGGAAGCAAACAGCATTCCGGGAAGTACAAAAGTAGATTTCGTAGTTGATAACACAAAACCTACAATTAATATAGACATAAAAGATAAAGCAACTTTAAATAAACAGCTTGTAATCACTGAAGGTGATGTGGCAAAAGATGCAAATGGCATAGACAGTGTTGCAGTAACATTAGATGGAAAAGACGTGGAACTTCCAGAGGTGATTTCTCCTGACGACCTAAAAGAAGGTTCACATCAGCTGGCAGTTGTGGCAAAAGATGTGGCAGGTAATATCACTGAAAAAACAGTAACTTTTAATGTTAAAAACTCTGCAATTACAAGTACAACAGAAAAGATTACAAACAATACTGCTACATTATCGGTGAATGTGGGCAGTAAAAAAACTAATGTAACTTTTTACAAGGGCAAAGCCTTAAATGTGGCAAACAATGGTATAGTGAAAGGACAGGTTGTTTCAGGTAACAATGGCAAAGCTCCCTATGAAATTTTTAAGGTGAACACAGGAAGTGTTAAAGCCCAGGAGAAAGTTGTTGTTAATTGGAGTGGAAAAACCACAGGAACTGACAGTGACCATAAGCTTACAATGTTTGTTCAAAATATAAATACAGGCAAGTGGAAAGCTATTGGCGGGGAAAAATCAGGAAAAATAACAGGTAAATTTGTAGCCAAGGACTATGTAAAAGATGATAAGGCAACAGTTGCAGTACAGGTAATTGCTAAGGACGGCAATCCTGAAATAGAGCAAAGTGAAGTCACAAAAGTTGCTAACCAGACGTCATGGGATGGAACAGGAAAACCTGAAAATTATGATTTTGCATTTGCATGGGAAACAGACACACAGATATATGCAGAAAGTTTTCCATATCATTATAAAAATATGAATCAGTGGATTGTGGACAATAAGAAGGATTGGAAAATCAAGTACGTTTTGCATACAGGTGATATCACTGATGATTTCGATATGGAAAGTCAGTGGAAAAATGCTGACACTGCGATGAAGATTTTTGATGATGCAGGCATGCCATATGGTGTTTTGGCTGGAAATCACGATGTTGGCGCCGGTTTGGAAAATTACACAAATTATCAAAAATACTTTGGTGCAGACAGATTTAAAAACAAAGATTATTACGGTGGTTCATATAAGAATAACTTAGGTCATTATGATTTAATTACTGAGAATGGACAGGATTTTATTATTTTATATATGAGCTGGGATATTTACACAAATGAAATTAACTGGATGAATCAGGTGTTGAAAAAATATCCTAACAGAAAAGCAATCATTGCCCTTCACCGTTACACAAGAGGCTCTGAAAAAGCAAACACACCGATTACAGACTATACAGGAAAGTTGATTCAGACTAATGTTGTTGCTAAGAACCCTAACGTAATAGCAGTGTTAAACGGACATTACAGTGGTGCCAGCATGAATGTAATGGGATTTGATGACGACAAGGATGGCGTAAAAGAAAGAACTGTTTACGAAATTTGTACCGACTATCAATCCAACGCCCAGGGCGGAGCCGAATACGTTAAACTGTTATATTTTGATTTGAAAAACAACAAGATTTATGTTAATTCATATTCTCCATATAAGAAGGATTTCAATTATTATGACAATCCTAAGTTGGAAAATTACAACCAGGGAACAGTTGTTTATAAGCAGGATATTGTAGAATTAAATTATAATTATGTTGATAAAGAACAAAGCCTGATAACAAATTCAATTAATGGCTTTGTGGAGACAGCTGACGCAATCAAGAGTGTAAATGGGAAAACAGGCAAAGTTTCATATACATACTCAGGCTTGAAAGCGGATAGCGAATACAGTTGGTATGGAAAAGTAACTAACAGTGATGGTGAAGAATTTTATACAAATGCTAATACCTTTAAAACATTAAAAACATTAAAGGTAAAAGCACAACCGACAATAAAAGTAGGAAAAACATATACTGTTGGTAAGTTTAAATACAAAGTAAAATCTACAAAGAATGGCATTACAAAGGTAGCAATTTCCGGTAAAAACAAGAAAATTAAGAAACTTGTTATACCTTCATTTGTAAAAATAAAAGGCAAAAAATGTAGAGTTACTGAAATTAATGCAAATGGCTTTAAGGGTTACAAAAAACTAAAAACCATTGCTATTAAATCAAAGTATTTAACAAAAATTGGCACAAAGGCATTTTATAAATGTAGCAATCTTAAGACTGTTAAGTATTATAAGAACAAAAAAATTAAAGTGGGAAGAAAAGCTTTTGCAGGGTGTAAAAAACTGAAAAAAAAGTAAAAAAGTTAAAAGTAAAGTTAAAAAGAGCACTTGGATATAGCTTAAAACTATATACAAGTGCTCTTTTTATGTATTTTGCTAGCTATATATTTTGTATTTATAATTTATAACATAGTTAAGAAATATAGAACAAAGGGGAAAATATGATTACATCAATTATTGGCTACCCAAAAGTGGGAAGTATAAGAGAATTAAAATTTGCAACAGAAAAGTATTTTAGAAATGAAATTGATTTACAACAGTTACAGGAATGTGCAGGAAATATTAAAAGCACACAGTGGAAAATGTTGAAGGAAAAAGGCTTTGGCAATGAAAAAATGGTTTAATACAAACTATCACTACATTGTGCCGGAAGTTGAAGATGACACTGAAATTAAACTGGTAGGCACAAAACCTTATAATGAATATGAAGAGGCAAAGAAGGTAGGTGTTAACACAAAGTCAGTGATTACCGGCCCTTTTACATTGCTTAAATTAGTTAAGCTTGTTGGAAACAAAAACATAAAAGATTTTACAGGACAGATAATTAAGGCATACGAAGATTATTTGAAAAAATTAAATCAGGTAGGTGCAGCGTGGGTTCAGTCATACGGAACAAGATGCTTGAAAAGATACAGCATGAAAAATTATGGGTAAATCCTGATTGTGGTTTGAAAACAAGAGGTATACCTGAAACAAAGGCAAGTCTTGAAAATCTTGTTAAGGCAGCAAAGGAATTAAGAAATGAATATACAGGTAACAGATAAAAAACAGATAATAAATGAAATAAAGACAAAAAAAGAAATAAAAGTAAAAAATGAAGTGTACCATAAAATTAATAATAAAGTAGACAGGATTAACTGTAATAAAAGAAAATTTAGGAATGAAAGAAAAACAAAATTTTCGTTAGAAATTTTTCCACCTAAAAAGACGTCTAACATAGATACAATTTATGAAACTTTAGAAGGTTTACAGGAAATACAGCCGGATTTTATTAGTGTAACTTATGGTGCAGGTGGGACGACAAATAATAATAAAACATTTAAGATAGCGGAAACGATTAAGGGAAAGTATGGAATCGAAAGTGTTGTTCATTTAACCAGTATAGGTTTAACAAAGACCGATGTTTTAGAGAAACTTCATTACCTTGAAGTAGCAGGTATAAAAAACATACTTGCACTTCGAGGTGACATACCGGAAGGTTATGATGGAAGCGGTGACTTTAAGCATGCCAGTGATTTAATTAATTTTATACATGAAAATGGCAATTTTAATATAATTGGCGCCTGTTATCCTGAAGGGCACATTGAGTGTGAAAGTAAAATAAAAGACATTCATAATTTGAAAAAAAAAGTGGATGCAGGAGCAAAGCAGTTAATTACACAGTTGTTTTTTAATAATGATGACTTTTATTCTTTTAGGGAAAAGTGTCATTTAGCGGACATTAATGTTCCAATAGAAGCTGGAATTATGCCGGTAACAAACACAAAACAGATTAACCGTATGGCAACGTTATGTGGTGTTAAGGTTCCTGAAAAGTTTGTTAAGATGATGGACAGATATGGTGATGATCCAATTGCCATACGTGACGCAGGTATTGCCTATGCAACAGACCAGATAGTGGATTTAATTGCTCATGGAGTTGAAGGAATACATTTGTACACAATGAATAATCCATATATAGCAAACAAAATTTATGGTTTCGTTTGTAATCTTTTATAAGAAAAACAATTTATAAGAAAAATCAACAGTTTTGTATGCAATCTTTTATTGGAAAAGCATACGGCATAGTAAAAATAGGAGTAAAAAAGATGTCTTTGTTTTAATAACAGGGAGGTCTTTTTTATTTGATAAGAAATTTTCCTGAATTTCTTATCAAAAAAACGTTCCACTAGGGATGCACACTCGTGTGAAAGGAAAATAGTTGCGAATGGGTAACACTCTTTGATACATTTTAGTTACATTTTTGTGTTAAAATACTAGATGTATAATTAGGTAAGGATGGGATATTATGGATAATATTTTAGTAGTGGAAGACGAAATAGCTATAGCAGAATTAATTGAGTTAAATCTAAAAAAAGCAGGCTATAATTGTGAGTATGTGCTAGATGGGGCGAAAGCTGCAATGAAATTAGAAGAGCAGAAGTATGACCTGGTACTTCTTGATATAATGTTACCGGAGATAAATGGTTATGAATTGTTGGAATACATCAAACCAACCAAAACTCCGGTTATTTTCATTTCAGCAAAGGAGACAGTTGAAGATAGAGTTAAAGGAATAAAAATGGGAGCAGATGATTACATAGTGAAACCTTTTGACATATCAGAAGTTTTGGCAAGAGCGGAAATGGTTCTAAGAAGATATGGAAAAGGAAGTAATCTGCTGAAATTTAAAAATATTGAAGTTAATCAGGACACAATGGAAGTTAGAAAAGCCGGAGAGAAAATTATGCTAACTCCAAAAGAATATGAGTTGTTAGTATTTTTAATTCAAAACAAAAATAATCTATTATTTAGGGAGGATTTGTTTGAGCAGGTTTGGGAGACAGAATATGTGGGAAATAGCAGAACTTTGGACTTGCATATTCAAAGACTTAGAAAAAAACTGGATCTAAAAAATGAAATAAAAACAGTGTTTAAAATGGGATATAAACTAACTGAATAAAAAAGTAATATGGCAAGGCATAGAGAAATATTGCTTAATTGATAATTCAAAAAATTAATGGAGAGCGACAATGAAATTTTTAAATAAAATAGTAATCGGCACCTGTCTTATTATTGCCGTATGTTTTTCTGTAGGTGGCATTGTGATGGCTCAGAGAAATTTTTCTGTAGCCTACAAAAAAGACATAGAGAATTACACTAAACAACACATAATTAATAGATATTCGTTGGAATCAAATATTAAAAATGCAATGGAATACCGAAATATTACAAAAAAACAGCAGAATGACTTTGAGGACATGGTAAATGATTATGCGGAAAAAATATCAAATTATGGAAATGAAAAAAGTCAGTTACTTGTTCAAAATGCCAAAGGTAATACTATTTATGGAAACGTAACTGTAGACGATAATATTGAGAATTATATTGCAAAAAAATATAGTGAAAAAAAGGATGGCTATTACGAGATTTATCAAAAGAATAATAGAAGATATTTTTTAATAGGTTCTAACATAAAAATTGCAAACAATAGTATAACAATGCTAAACAGATTCGACATAACCGATACATTTAAGGAAAGAACCAGACAGCTTAATACGTTTTTTGTTATTGATGGTGGCATTCTTATTGTGGCTTTTATTTTAGTATGGCTTTTAGCATGGTTTCTTACAAGAAATATTGAAAAACTAAATGAAACAAGTACAAGAATTGCAGAGGGAGAATACGGTATTCGAACAGAAATACATAGCAGAGATGAAATTGGTGAACTTAGCAGAAATTTCGACATTATGGCAAAATCTATTGAACAGCATGTGGAAAAACTAGAACAGGACGTAAAAACAAGAGAGCAGTTTGTTTCGGATTTTTCCCATGAATTGAAAACACCAATGACATCAATGATGGGTTATTCACAGATGCTTTTAAGTGGAAATCTTAATGATGAAGAGCGAATGAAGGCAGAAGAATATATTTATAAAGAATGTAAAAGATTGAAACGTTTGTCAGTAAGTTTACTAAAAATGCTTGGAATTTCCAAAGAAAAACTTGAATTAAAATGGATTTACACAGAAATTATTTTGGAGAATATTGATAAAATTTTTCAGAAAAAAATGAGATATTCAAAGTTGTCTATATTAATAGAAGAAAAAGAAATTTTTACGGACAAGGATTTAATGGTAACCTTAATTAGGAATCTGATTGAAAATGGTGATAAAGCCTGCAAAAATCGAAAAGATGGCTTGGTTCAGGTTCAGGGAAAAGTACACAGGGATTTTTATGAAGTCACAGTAACAGATAATGGCTGTGGTATGGAAAAAGAGGAAATTACAAAAATAACAGAACCGTTTTACATGATTGATAAGGCAAGAGACAGAAGCAGTGGTGGCAGTGGAATTGGTTTAAACATCTGTAAAAAAATATGCGAAACATTAGGAATAACAATGGAAATTGAAAGTGAGATTAACGTGGGAACAACGGTAATACTTCATATGCCCCAATATAGAGATATTGTTGAAGAAGAGGTAAAAGCCTATGAAAATATTTAAAAATTATTCAATATTAGTTGGTATACTTTTAATTTTAATAATAACATTACTTCCCAATTTATATTTTGTTACAGCGGATAATTTATTTTACAATAAGGCACACAAAACAGAAAAGATTTCCTTTGAATTAAATAAGGATGTGAGAAACATTCAAATGGTTAAGAGATTGCATGAAATATTGGAAAGCTATTACGGAGAAGAAAGTGCCAGTGAGGTATATTTTATTGAAGAAGTTACAGATTCTGATGATAAAAATATGTCGCAGGTTGTCGATGTAACAATGAAAAATAACAATGATAAAGAAGTTAAAAGTATTAAAAATAATTCAGTTTTCAGTATCATATGCAAGGAAAAAATAAACAATAGGCAGTTTGTTGCAATGGAAACTAATACATTGCAAAAGATTGAAAATTTCGACATTACAACTAAAACCGGAAAAATAACCGGAAAATGGGACAAGAAAAACAATAAGCTGTTATCTTTAGAATATGAGGGAAGCAAAATAAACAGACTTTCCAAAGAAGATATTGTGACACTTGAAAAAGAGTATATTAAAAATACTAATTTACAACTGGTAGATGATTGGAACTATAACAGCAAAAAAGCATCATCAAAAAAAGCAAAGCTCAATTTGGTTGTGAAATATAATTATGAAAAGCAAAGTATACGAATATATTGGAAAGTGGCAGATAACATTAATGACGAAAATTAACTTTAATAAAGAAAGTAAATCCATAATTCAAAAGAAGAATACTAACATATTTACAGGCATTGATACATTTTAGATAAAAGTAAGTTATAGAATCCTAGTATGAAGAAATTCATACCGGGATTTTTATTTACACATAATAAGGTCATATTTATGAAAATAAATTTTACAAGAGAAGTTTCTTGTTTATAAGTTATGCTCTTTAATTTGTATGAAATAAATGAATTTCGGGTCAATAATAAAAACGAAAGGAAGATGTAAAATGAAAGCTTTTAAGAAAACGCTAATTTGCCTAATGGCAACAGCAATGCTGGTAACAGGATGTGGTAACAATGGCAAAAAAGCAACAGGTAACACAAAGGTGGAAAACAAAATTGAAAAGGAGGCAAATGCATTAACTAAAACCAAAGGAATTTCTCCAAATTTAAATCTTTTAACAGATGGAGTTTGGTCAGCTTCTTACAGCACAAATGATGGTTGGTATTACTTAAACACTGACTATCAATTAAATGATGAAGAAAATGATCTAAACAAAATAATGTTTGTTGATTACAATAAAAAACAGGATAAAGAATTGTGTAGCAAAACAGGTTGTAAGCATAATACAAACAAATGTGACAGTGTACTTCCAAAAGAGGCAACAAGAAGTAATCAGATATTTGGACAAAATGGTTATCTTTATCTTGTAAGCTCTGAACACGACAATGAAGGGGCAATGAGCATACAGTATTATGAAGATGAGGAAAATGATAAAGCAAGCACATCATCAAAATTTACGCCGGCGCTTTACAGAATGAAACTAGATGGAACTGAAAGAGAAAAGGTAATGGATTTTGAAAAAGGAGTAACTTTTAAGGAGACTTTTTTAGGTGATGGAGAAAGTATTTACGGAGTTATGGCTAAAATAAAAGGAGAAAAAAAAGATGAAAAAACATATTTCTCGGCAAAAAGTAAGGAACTTGTAAAGATTGATCCTGAAAAGAAAACTGTTAAAAAGATTTTAGATTTGAATGCAGATGATGAATTATTAAGTGCTTATGGAAGAAATCTTATTGTAGAAACAATGGATTATGGAAGAAAAGTATCAACAGAAGAAAAACAAAATGATGACAATCTTTACAAAAATGCTAATAAATTTGTGAAATTAATAAATATTGATAATAACTCAATAAAAGTTGTGAAAAAAATAAAAGGTGACAGTGCTAATTATAAGGTAGGAAAAAATAAAATTTACTTTTACTATGACAAGAAGAAAAAGATTGACGCATATGATTTGTCAACAGGAAAAATATCTACAATTAAAACAAAAAGAATTTTTGAGGTAAACAATATTATCACTACAGTAAGCGGAGATGATATTTTAGTATGTCTTGATGTTACAAAGTCAGTTGATGCCAAGGACTATTATTTGTTAGATACAAAAACAGGTAAAGCTAAAAAAGGTAAATTAAAGAACCGTTATAACTATCCAATTGAAATTCAGGCACAGTCTGATGACAGCTTATTAGTAGTCAATAATTACAAAAACACTACAACTTATATTCCATGGAAAGATGTTAATCAGGAAGAAGTTGGTTCAGAGGAATACAGTGTTATTTCTAAAAAAGATTTCTTGGCTAACAAAGACAACTATCAGAAAGTTAAGATGGTTGGAATGAAAAAAAGTGAAAAATCTGAAGTACAGAATAATAAGATAAAACAGTCAAAGAGCGATAATGGGAAAGAGGTTGCTCCTGATAATGAAAAAAAGACTAAACAGAATACTAAAGAACAAAATAAACAGAATGTTAAAGAAGAAGGGATAGAAATAATGCAAAATTAAAATTTATAAATTGCGTTAAGCACTAGATAAAATTAAAAAAAGACTGTATCATTGTATGTGGCTTTGGAGAGCAATATCTGCAAAATGCCAATAGAGTTTAAAATTTTACAATGATACAGACTTTTTCTGTTTCACCATAAAATTTATTCTCTACAAATATGCTAATAATAAAATAAAAGAATAAAGGAGATAAGCAAAATTATGAAGTACATGAGACAGTTTGGAATCATTATGTTTGTTACCTGTTTGGGAGAAATTTTAAAATATTTGATTCCGTTAGCAATTCCATCAAGTATATATGGTCTTTGTCTGATGATGTTATTTCTTGTAACAGGAATTGTAAAAGTTGACAGCGTAAGAGAATCAGGTTCATTTTTAATAGAAATTATGCCACTTATGTTTATTGGTTCCGGTGTGGGAATTGTTGTTTACTGGAATCAGTTAAAAGGCATGTTAATTCCGTTAATTGTAATCACCATTATCTCAACAATTCTGGTAATAGTGGTAGCTGGAAAAGTTACACAGTTTGTAATTAAAAAAAGGAGCAAAAAAAATGAATCAGGTAGTAATTAATTCAACAACAATTGGGATAGTTATAAGTGTTTTAGGTTATGAATTAGGTATGTTTCTAAAAAGAAAATTTAAGCTTGCCATTTTTAACCCACTACTTATTTCTATTATTTTTGTAATTATATGTTTAGGAATATTTAATGTAGGTTATGAGAGTTATAATAAAAGTGCTCAGTATTTAGGCTACTTATTAACACCGGCAACAGTATGCCTTGCCATACCGCTATATCAGCAAATTAGACTTTTAAAAGAAAATATCTGGGCTATAATTCTTGGAATTTTATCAGGTGTATTAACAAGTCTGGGATGTATTTTGGCTTTTGCGTTATTGTTTGGTTTTAACCATAAAGAGTATGTTACACTACTTCCAAAGTCAATCACAACAGCAATTGGTATGGGTGTTTCAGAGGAACTTGGTGGCTATGTAACAATTACAGTGGCAGTTATAATCATAACAGGAGTCCTTGGAAATATGCTTGCAGACCTGGTTTGCAAAATTTTCAGAATAACTAATCCAGTGGCAAAAGGAATTGGAATTGGGACAGCCTCACATGCCATCGGCACAGCAAAGGCAATGGAAATGGGAGAAATAGAAGGGGCAATGAGTAGTTTGTCCATAGTAATAGCAGGAATTTTAACAATGATAGGAGCATCAGTTTTCGCTAATTTCCTGTAAACATACTACTATTTCTAAAATTAAAACAGGATATACTAAACATGACGTTTACAAAATGAAAATATTTATATGTAAAATTCAAATTCTGGGAGGTAAAACATGATTATTACAATAGCAAGACAATGTGGAAGTGGCGGTCATGAAGTGGCACAGATTTTAGCTGACAAATTAGGTCTGGAACTTTTTGATAAAAATAGATTATTAGAAGAAGCAAGAAAACTTGGGAAGGAAGATGAGTTTAGCGACTTTTTTAATGAAAGACCGGTAAACAGTCTTTTGTATGGAATAGCCATGAGTTTTGGAAACGAAAAGCCAATGTCTAAGGCACTTGATTTTATAAAAGAAGTAACCAAGGATAAAAACGCAGTTATAATTGGACGCTGTGCAAACATTATTTACAAAGATAATCCTGAAGTTATGAAGGTCTTTCTCCATGGAAACGAGGCTTGGCGAGTTGATTATGTGGCAGAGCGTGATAGCATTAGCAGAAGAGAGGCAATTAAAAATATTAAGGAAGTGGACGAAAAAAGAGCATCTTTTCACAAATATTGTACAGATGCAGTGTGGGGAGATGCAAGAGATTACAATCTTTCAATTGACACATCTGTAATAGGAATAGAGAAAACAGCAGAAATTATTTTAAAGTATATAAATGATTAGATTTATACAGACAGCCAAAGGTTCACGGATAATTAAGAGCATACAAATAAAAAATTGCATTGATTAAAAATTTATGTTTTTAATATTTATGATTTATTAATAACATATCGAGGAAAATATGACATTAGAAGAATTTATCAGAAAATATCAAATAAATTTAACAAAACAACAACTTGAAGGGGTTACATCAATTGAGATGCCAACCCTTCTTTTAGCTGTACCGGGAAGTGGAAAAACTACTGTTTTAGTATACAGATTGGGCTATATGATATATTGCAAAAACATAATGCCGGAAAAAATTCTCACACTTACATATACAGTGGCAGCTACAATTGAAATGAGAAGAAGATTTGCTGGAATTTTTGGCGAAGAAATGGCATCAAGACTTGAATTTAGGACCATTAATGGAGTATGTGCCAAAATAATACATTATTGTGGAGTAAGACTGGGAATTAAGCCATATAATTTAATTCCAGATGAAGGTTTTAAAGTGAAGCTTTTAACAGCAATCTATCAACATATACAGGGTAGCTATCCTCTTGAAAGTGATGTTCAGAATCTTATAACACTGATTACTTATGCAAAAAACATGATGTTATCAAAAAAAGAGATAGAGAAATTAGGAAATCAGGAGAAGATAAAATTATTAGAAATTTATGAAATGTATAACAGGGAGTTAAGCAGAAAATCATTAATGGACTATGATGACCAAATGGTTTACGCCCTGAATCTTCTTAAATCAATACCTGAAATTCTTGAATATTTTCAGGAAAAGTATCAGTTTATTTCTGTTGACGAAGCACAGGACACTTCAAAAGTTCAACATGAAATCATTAGAATACTTGGTGGCAAATACAAAAACATCTTTATGGTAGGAGATGAGGATCAAAGTATTTACGGTTTCAGAGCTGCATATCCCGAAGCGTTGTTGGAATTTGGAAAAACATATCCTAACGGAAAGATTCTCTTAATGGAAGAAAACTTTAGATCTAATGGTGAAATTGCTGTGGCAGCAGACAGGTTTATTCAAAAAAATACTCTGCGACATAAAAAGAAAATGAAGGCTTTTAGACCAAACAATAATAAAATTAGATTAATCGACATAAAAACAAGAAAAGGGCAGTACAATTATTTAGAGAAAGTAGTAACAGATTGTGAGAATGAAACAGCTGTGTTGTACAGGGATAATGAAAGTATTTTGCCGGTAATAGATTTGCTAGAGCAGAATAACATACCATACAAAATCAAAAATAAAGATTTAACTTTTTTTACTAACAAAGTTGTAATGGATATTGAAAACATAATTAATTTTTCAAAAGACCAGACAAATACAGAGATGTTTATGCAGATTTATTTTAAAATAAATACTTACGTGGGAAAAGTCGTTGCTGAAAAAGCTTGCGTAATTAGCAAAGAAAAAAATATTTCCCTACTAGATGCAGTTCTTCAGTGTCCACAGACACCTAAAGGAACGGTGAAAAGCGTAAAAGAGATTAAGTTGCACATGAAAAATCTCGCAAACGAAAATGGTGCCAGCGGTCTTTTTAGAATTATAAATGCAATGGGTTATAAAGACTACCTTGAAAAAAATCATATAAAAGATGGTAAGCTGGAAATATTGCAGACAATAGCACAGAATCAAAGGTCAGTATTTGATTTTGTAGCTCGTTTGAAGGAATTGGAACAACTTATAAGAAATAAAGAAAATGACGCTAGCTGTAATCTGATTTTCTCCACAATGCATTCCAGCAAAGGTCTGGAATTTGATAATGTGTACATAATGGATGCGATAGATGGTGTTTTTCCTGAATATATACCAGGGAAAAAAGCAACAGATGAAGAAATAAAAATATATGAGGAAGAAAGACGTTTATTTTATGTTGCCGTAACAAGGGCGAAAAATAATCTTTGTATTTTTTCAAAAAAAGGCAGTAATACTTTTATTTGTGAATTGTTAGGGACAAAAGCACCAACAGCTCCAATTGGTAAAGGCGAAAGCACACCAATAGTTACAAAAACGGAAAGAAAAAGGACGAATAATATAGGAAAAACCAAACCTTATGCCTACAATAATTCAAAAAAAGGTTATAAAACATCAAGTAAAATTATTACAGAGTCAGAATACTGGGATAAATATGAAGAAATAAAAAATACAGGAAAAATAGAGCACAAAACTTTGGGAGAAGGTGTAGTTAAAAGGATTTCATGGGATACAATTGAAGTTGAATTTGAAAATAGAACAAGCAAAATGAAACTGAAATTTTTAATGGAAAAGGATTTACTACGATAAATAAAGGGACATTATTTAAAAATTGTCACAAAAATATTAAGAAATATCAAAAAAATCTGTGCAAAATTTAACCTTGCAAGATTCGACAATAAGTGATAAAACATAAAAAGACAAACAAATAACAAGTTGCGTTGAAAGGGATACATTGCAAAGAGTAGCTTGATTACAGAGAACCGAGGTAGCTGAGAATCGGAAGAAAAGCCTTATTGTAACATCACCCTGGAGCATCTCTCCTAAAGCTTTTAGTTAGTAGGCAGGGACGTGTTCTTCACGTTACAGAAGAAACTGTTTATTTAGACAGTGTTAAGTGGTGATAATTAGCAATAGTTATCTCAAACAAAGTGGTACCACGGAAATGATTTATCCGCCTTTGTTGTCCTAGGACAACAAAGGCGTTTTTATTTTTTTATTACAGTGTT
>ERZ836829.1047-NODE-1047-length-20752-cov-12.087211_pt1 | contig 20752 bp, 15 predicted proteins | sample MGYA00519574_ERZ836829 | MGnify/ENA primary metagenome ERZ836829 (study PRJEB31850, sample SAMEA3708808) | human gut metagenome | biome: human gut; feature: human-associated habitat; material: faeces | place: China | collected 2014 ... | reverse complement strand
TTGAAATTCCTAATTGCATTACGAAGCCATTATACTTCCGATAAGTAAAATTATCGCAAGTTGGGAGATTGGGGAAAATCAGGCGGGGAAGGAGATGAAGAGAGAGGAACGGGAAGATAAAATTAAGAATAATTTCACAAAAAGGAAGCAAATTCCCGCTGGGGTAAGTTGCTATAAAAGTCGAACAATGTTATAATATAATAGATTTTTTATGACGTGACGAAAGGAAGTAAATTCATGGCAAACAGAATAAAGAAGAAAGAGGAGACGAAAAGCAGCTATCAGGATAATGTTGCCCTGATCATGGGGGTATTTACGCTGATCGTTCTTTGCATGCTCCCGCTGGTGTTTCACGATTTCTATTTTGATATCCTGGAAACCAAATATCAGTTTTACAGTGTTGTTGCGATCGCAGCGCTCGTGATCATGGGTGGCTATGGTCTGGCGAGTGGGAAGATGATTGAGTGGTTCTCAAAATTCGATTTCCGGACATGGAGAAAGGGCATGAATGTTTGCGATTGGGCTATGATCGCATTCTGGTTCTGCAATGTACTCTCATGGGTATTCTGCAAAGACTGGAAATGGGAAGCGTTCTGGGGTACCTCCGGACGTTATAACGGAGTATTTCTTATGACCGTATATATGGCTTCCTATTTTTTGGTAACAAGATTTTTTAAATTAAAACAATGGTATCTGGATGCATTCCTGGCTGTTGGAATTTTTGTTTGTGTATTCGGCATCACGGATTATTTTCAGATGGATGTACTTGGGTTTAAGGCGAATATGATGGATGAGCAGAAAGCCATCTATACATCCACCTTTGGAAATATTAATACTTATACGATCTATGTGGCAGCACTTCTTGCGATTTCCATGGTGCTTTTTACACAGGAAAAAAATCAGAAGAGAATGCTCTGGTACTTTGGAAATTTGGTGTTATCCAGCTTTGCCCTGATCATGGGTACCAGTGATAATGCGTACCTGTCCTTGGCGGCGATCTTTGGTCTAGCTCCATTATGGTTATTTAAGACGAAGACAGGATTCCGCAGATACGTGATCTCTGCGGCAACATTCGTTACCGTGATCGTCTGCATTAACTGGATTAATCAGGCATACGCGTCTTCTGTTCTTGGAATCGACAGTGCGTTTGGGCTTATCGCAAAGCAGAAATTCCTTCCGGTTCTTGCGGCACTTCTCTGGATCGCGAGCGTAGCACTTGTAGTGATGAGTAGAAAACCGCAGGCGTTAATGAACCGCACAAGCTCCGATGAGATGAATAAGATTGCGGTTTACATCTGGATGGGAGTGATCGTTGTTGTATGCCTTGCAGTGATCTTTGTACTTTATGACGCAAACTCGGCAGGACATGCAGACAAATACGGTGCGATCAGTTCCTATGTTGTGTTTGATGATGACTGGGGAACTCAGCGTGGTTACGTATGGAAGCGCGCGATGGAGATCTTTACAAAAAAGCTGACCCCACTTCAGAAGGTGTTTGGATATGGTGCGGATACGTTTGCACTTGTCATGCAGTACAATTTCCCGGCATCCATGCAGGGCGGTCGCATGGTCATCTTTGATAGTGCACATAACGAGTACCTTCATTACCTGATCACGATCGGTTTTGCAGGCATGGCATCCTACATCGTATTTATGGTATCATCTGTTGTTACAATGGCAAAGCGCATGAAGGACCAGCCGATTGTAGCCGCTGTTATGATGGCTGTTTTGGCGTACATGGTTCAGGCAACTGTTAACATCAATCTACCGATCGCAATGCCGATTATTCTGCAGCTGCTCGCTATGGGAGTTGGATGCAGAAAAAAGGCAGTTAGTGAAGAGAAGAAAGACTGAATAAGTGAATAAAACATATGAGACAATAGTGGGGCGGGCAGATTTCTGCCCCATGGGAGGAAATATTATGATACAGGCAGTCATCATGGCTGGTGGAAAGGGAACGAGACTGGCGGCTCTTACAAAGGATGAGATTCCGAAGCCGATGGTCCCGGTTGCCGGAAAACCGTTGCTTTTATGGCAGGTGGAGCGGCTGAAGGAGAATGGAATTACAGATATTATCATGGTGATCGGACATCTTGGTGATAAGATCAAGGAATACTTCGGTGACGGTGAGAAATTTGGCGTTGCGATCCGGTATTATGAGGAGACGGAGCCGCTTGGAACGGCTGGATCTTTCTATTATTTAAAGGATATGATCCATGGCGGTCGGTTTGTCATGATGTCCGGCGATCTGTTCTTTGATATCGATTTTCAGCGCATGATCCGTTTCCATGAGGAAAAAGGCGCAGTTGCGACGCTGTTTGTACATCCGAATGGACATCCGTTTGATTCAGACCTTCTTGTGCTGGACCATGATGATAAGATCACGGCATTTGATTCCAAGCACAATGTGCGGGATTATTGGTATAAAAACTGCGTGAATGCGGGAATCTTCGTGTTTGAGAAAAAGATCTGCGACTATGTACCAGAGCCGGTAAAACGGAACCTGGAAAACGATGTGATCAAAGGAATGCTGGATGCGGGGGAGCCGATCTACGGATATTGTTCTCCGGAGTATGTGAAGGATGTCGGAACAGTAGATCGTATTGAGCAGACCTTGGCAGATATTGAGCGTGGAGTGATCGAGGGGAAATGTCTCAAAAACAAGCAGCGTTGTATCTTTATGGACCGGGATGGCACGATCAACCAGTACAAGGGTCTTGTATATAAGGAAGAGGACTTTACACTGGAAGATTGCGCAGTAGACGCAATCCGCAAGGTCAATCAGTCCGGAAGACTGGGAATCGTTATCACAAATCAGCCGGTGGTTGCAAGAGGTCTTTGTGAGATAGAAGACGTAGAAAACATTCACAAAAAGATGGAAACACTTCTCGGAAAAGAGGGAGTGTTCCTGGATGATGTATTTTACTGTCCGCATCACCCGGATAAGGGATATCCGGAGGAAAATCCGGCTTACAAGATTCCGTGTGAGTGCAGAAAACCGAAGACCGGTATGATCCAAAAGGCGGCAGAGCGGTACAATATCGACCTTGCTGGATCCTGGATGATCGGCGATACGACGATGGATATCCAGACTGGGATCAATGCAGGAATGCGTACGGCGCTGGTACTGACCGGTGAGGCCGAAAATGATAAGAAATATGATGTGAAGCCGGATCTTGTCTGCAGGGATCTTTTAGAGGCAGTAGAGAAGATTCTACAGATGGATTGAGGATGGTAAAACTCATTTGAGAACTGAGAATACAGACTGGTTTACTGAAACGATAAAGACCAGACTGATTTATAAACCAGTAAGTTTCATGATATTGAACTGTTGCAAAGAATTAAAGCATCAATACAGGAGCATCTGAACGTAAATGGGTAAACATTTAGGTGACAGGAAACGACAGATGGTTCCATAGATGCATGACCTATCAAATAATTAGGAGTTAATTATGATTATCACACAGACCCCTTTTAGAATGTCCTTTTTCGGAGGCGGAACAGACTTTCCGGACTTTTATAAGGAACACGGCGGAGCTGTTATTTCAACAACCTTTGATAAATATTGTTATGTAAACGTGCGTCATTTACCGCGCTTTTTCGATTATTCCACAGAGCTTTCTTATTCTAAGATTGAACGTGTGACGGATGTCAATGATATCAACCATCCGGCGATCCGCGAGGCGATGAAATATCTTGATATGCAGGAAATCCGCCTGACCTACGAGGCAGACCTTCCGGCAAGATCCGGACTTGGAACAAGCAGTTCCTTTGCAGTTGGAATGTTGAATGCGTTCTATGCATTAAAAGGAAAATACGCAGATAAGAGAAAGCTTGCAGATGACGCGATCTATCTGGAGCGTGTTCTCTGCAATGAGAGCGGCGGTGTGCAGGACCAGATCGCGGCGGCGTTTGGCGGATTAAACCGGATCAATTTCAATGCTGACGGATACGAGGTAAATCCGGTTATTATCTCACCGGAGAGAAAGGCACAGTTAAACCAGAATCTGATGCTGTTCTTTACTGGATTTTCCAGATTTTCTTCCGACATTCAGCAGACGACAGAGAAAGCGCTGGTTGACAAACAGAAACAGCTTTTAGAGATGCTTTCCCTTGTAGACGACGCAGAGAAAGTCCTGACTTCAAAGACAGATCTCAATGAATTTGGAAGACTCCTCGATTATACATGGAAGCTGAAACGCGGAATCTCCAACCGGATCTCCACGGATTCCATTGATGGACTTTATGCAAAAGGAATGGCAGCAGGCGCTCTCGGTGGAAAGCTTCTCGGCGCAGGCGGCGGTGGATTCCTTCTCTTTTACGTAGAACCGGATAAGCAGGAAGCGGTTCATAAGGCGATGGAAGAGCTCTTATATGTGCCGTTTGAGTTCGAGAACAGCGGTACGAGAGTGATCCATTATACGCCGGAGACGTATGAGAAGAGGTAGAGTGAGAAACGGGAAGTTGATGTGAAATCCAGTTTCAGATCGGAAGGAACTAAAAAGAAAACATTATCAGGTGGCCCAGTATCGTGAAACAAGCATATTCAGTTTTGATGTCGGTATATCAAAAAGAAAATCCGGAATATCTCCGGGCGGCGGTGGAGAGTGTTCTGGGGCAGACGGTGCCGCCGGAAGAGGTGGTGCTGGTCTGCGACGGACCGCTGACAGAGGCATTAGATGGAGTGATCGCGGAGTATGAGAGGCATGAAATTGCTTTTCGTGTAGTCCGCCTTCCGGAAAACGGCGGTCTCGGGAAAGCACTGAATGAAGGACTCAAGTATTGTTCCTGCGAATGGATCGCCAGGATGGACACGGATGATCTTTCGGCGCCGGACCGATGCGAAAAACAGCTGAAATTCCTGGAACAGCATCCGGAAGTTGACGCGGTGAGCGGAACGATCGCGGAGTTTCAGGGAGATGCGCTCGATGGAAAAACGGCGGAAACAGCGGTGATCTCCTATAAGACCGTGCCGGAAACACAGAAAGAGATAGCTGCCTATATCAAACAGAGAAACCCGCTCAACCATCCGTGTGTCATGTTTCGGAAAGCAAGTGTGGAACTATCCGGCGGGTACCAGCCATGTCCGTATTTCGAGGACTATGATCTCTGGGTGCGGATGTACCGGAACCATGCACAATTTGCAAACCTGCCGGACACGCTGCTCTACATGCGGATCAACGGAATGCACCAGCGGCGGGGCGGGATCCGGTATGCGAAGTGTGTGATCGATTTTCGCATGAAAATGTACCGGGATCGGGTCATCACATTCGGAGAGTTCCTGCCGATGACGGTAGTTCGGGTTCTGGTGAGCTTGATGCCGAATTCGCTGCGACGGTTCTTATATGAGAAAAAATTAAGAAAGCAGTAGTAGAAGAGGCGGGAAAGCATTAGCAGGGGAATTGCAAATATAGAGGTATGGAAGTGCTAGGAGAAAACGGAAACTGTTAAGACTCCGGATAGTAATGAGAAATTTGCAATTGCTAAGACGCTGGGGATTACGAAAAGACAAACCAATGAATATAGCTGTTGGAGCGGCGGGATTGTGCGTATGAACTGCTTGCGGATTGTGGGAAATCAAACCAGTGAACACAACTGCCGGGACGGAAAGAAGCATATAGCAGATCAGACAACCGTGAGGACATAAAACACTTCGCAAATAAGAAATTACAAACAGGGGCATGTGAACGGAAAACGGATCACAATGCCCCTGTGGTGTATCAAAATACGGAATTTTCAGTTTGGAAAAGTGCAACTGTGAAAAATAGGATGAAAATAACCCATAAATGGATGGAAGACCCATTTACCCAATATTGCGAAAAGCCCCGTTAGGTGGTATACTGTAATAAGGGTTATTTTGCTTAATTGAACAAACTAAATAAATTGAAGCAAAAATTTTCTAGGATTGCGGCACCGCTTTTGCCGGACCATTCAGAAAATGGTCAGCAACAGAATGCTAAGGGCAGCTGCAAAGACCGGATGAAGTTACGATTAAGGAATCACAAATGAAATGAATGCTAAAAAGATAAATAACAATTTTGAACCATATAAGCGCGTGGTAAAATTTGTCGGATCGGCGATCATCGTGCTTCTGGAACTGGCCGCCTATTATTATGTGTGGATGGACTGCTATAACCGGAATATGACAGTGGCTTTCTGGCGGCGCGGAAACTGGCTGATCGCAGGCGAATATCTGATCCTGTCTCTGGTGTTGCACCGGCTGTACGGCGGTCTGAAGGTCGGGATCTATAAATACTGGACGCTTGTATACTCCCATATGCTCTCGATCGTCGGAGTCAATGCCTTTTCGTATGTTCAGGTCGTTCTGTTCGACAAGAAAATGCATAATCCGGCAGCGCTTTTAGGACTCACTGCTCTGGATTTCGTGATGGTCCTGCTCTGGGCACTTGCATTTAAAAAAATCTATGCGGCGATGTTCCCAAAACGGAGACTTTTGCTGATCTACGGAAAGAAACCGATGTTCCACCTTGTGAACAGGATCGATACCCGCGACGATAAATATGAGATCGCGGAAAATACCTCGATCGACACCGGTCTTGAGAGAATCATCAAACAGGCGGAAGATTATGACGGCGTGATCATCGGAGATATCCCGGCGAGAGCGCGAAACCAGCTCATGAAACTCTGCTATGCAAGAAATATCCGCAGCTACACGGTCCCGAAGATCAGCGATATCCTGCTTCGCACTTCGGTAGAACTCAACATCTTTGATTCCCCGCTGTATCTTTCAAGAAATGACGGCGGTCTTGCCTGGGATCAGGCAGTTGTAAAACGGATCGAAGATATCATCGTTGCGGGGGCGATGCTCCTTGTGACGAGCCCGTTCTTCCTCATTATCGCATTCCTGATCTGGAATACCGATAAAGGACCGATTTTCTATACACAGGAACGCCTGACGAAGGACGGAAAGATCTTCCGGATCTATAAGTTCCGGACGATGATCGTCGATGCGGAAAAGAAAAGCGGACCGGTAAAAGCGGGAGAAAAAGATCCCCGTATTCTTCCGGTCGGGCGATTCTTACGCGCAACGCGTATGGACGAGCTTCCGCAGCTGTTAAACATCCTCAAAGGCGATATGAGCCTGGTAGGACCGAGACCGGAACGGCCGGAGCTCGCGAAAGTTATCACAAGAAATATCCCGGAGTTCGAGTATCGCCTGAAAGTAAAGGCAGGACTCACCGGATATGCACAGGTGCATGGACGTTACTGCACGACCAGCTACGACAAATTGAAACTGGATCTGACCTATATCCGAAATTACTCGATCTGGCTTGACTTAAAGCTGATCCTTATGACACCGAAGGTCCTTCTCATGAAGGAATCCACGGATGGTTTCGAGGAAGGTCTTTGGGAGGATCCGGCTTTAAAAGAATAGAATGGATAAAAAGATGGGAAAAATATTAACAGTAGTCGTTCCGACTTACAACGCGGAAAAATATCTCAGAGACAATCTGGAATCCTTTAAAATTCCGGAGCTGGTGGAAGATCTTGAGATCCTGATCATCAATGACGGATCTACGGACCATTCCATTGAGATCGCTGAGGAATATGTCCGGCAGTATCCGGATACCTACCGTGTGATCACAAAAGAAAACGGCGGACATGGCTCCGGGATCAACTGCGGGATCGCAAATGCGCGGGGAACATATTTCAAAGTGGTCGATGCCGATGACTGGGTCGGCGAAAAAGCTTTTTGCGATCTGGTCCGGACCTTAAAGACAAGTAACGCAGATGTCGTCTATTCCGGATTCTTATGGACTTACGACAATGGCGAGACCGACAAGACGAAATTTCAGACAAAAGCGGAGATCACGATCCCTTTTGAAGGCGTGGAATACCAGAAAACGTACTCGTTTGATTCAATCGCGGATAAGCTCTATATGAAGATGCATAACATGACGATCAAAACAGAAATTCTCCGTGAAAATCAGATCCACATTGATGAGCACTGTTACTACGTCGATACCGAGTACATCACTTACCCGATCCCGTATGTAAAGACGATCTGCTTTGTGGATGGATTTGTCTATTACTATCGCCTTGGACGGGCGGGACAGAGCGTTGGACTTGAGAAGATGCAGAAGAATGAGGAGAATTACAACAAGGTACTGGAATCGCTGCTGAAATTTTATCGCCAACTTGGTAATCAGGTCCCGTGTACGGAAATCAAAAAACAGTACATTGCAAGACTGATCGCCCGCGTCATTGCCGGCAAATTCAAGATCATGCTCAGCTTTTCACCATCTGCAAAGAAAAAACAGCAGATTAAGCAGTATGATCAGAAGCTGAAAACTCAATACCGGGACATCTACGACAGCAATATCAACAAGGCAGTCTCACTGCTGAGAAAAACACAGTATCATACATATTATCTGGTAAATCTGATGGTCAGGAGCATGTGCAGATAGAAAATATGCAAAGAGGTTTTTATGGACAAAATCATATCGTTTATCATACCATCCTATAATGTGGAACAATATCTGGAAAAATGTCTCTCGTCCTTTTTGAATCCACAGGCAATCGAACAGATGGAAGTAATCATTGTGGATGATGGATCGAAAGACCGGACCGCCAGGATCGCCGGAGACTATGTAAAACAATATCCGGAGCTGTTTCGCCTGATCTCAAAGGAAAATGGCGGACATGGCTCCGCAATCAATGCGGGAACGGCAGCAGCTGTCGGGCGATATCTGAAGGTGATCGATGCGGATGACTGGGTAGTCACAGAAAACTTAAAGGAGCTTGTCGACAAGCTGGCAGTATGCACAGCGGATGTCGTTTTAAATCCATATCACCAGGTCGATATGAAGACAGGAGAAAAAACGGTCTGGAAAATGTTCCTGGACCGGTATGAAGTGACCTATACATTGGAGGATGTCGTACAAAACTGGAAGAAATTTGACCGTTGTTTTGCATTCCACGGAATCTGTTATAACCGGGAATTTTACCAGAGACACCGCTATGAATTGCCGGAAAAAATCTTCTATGAAGATCATGAATACACAACGATCCCTTGCTCGTATGCGGCAAGTATTTATCCGATCGATCTGTATCTATACCAATATCTGGTGGGAAACGCGGAACAGAGCGTATCGGTCACAAACCGATTAAAGCGAATGAGCCATGTGGAAAAAGTAACGGAGGATCTGATCCGCCATTATAATGCACATCCGGAATTTTCGGATGCAGCGAAGGAATACATCTACAAAAAAACAGAAGGTGTCATTCTAAGCTATTATGTAGCAGGATGTATCATGAATCCGAATAAAAGAACCGGTCGCAGCGATTGCCTTCGATACAATACAATGATCCAAACCCTGAATCCGGAAATCTGGAACCGCGTCAGCAGGAAGTTCCGGATTTATCTCTGGATGAACCGATTTGGAATTTCGTATCCGATGTATGAGAAGATGCTGCATTCCGGGGTTTATAATAAATTGCGGCATAATCATAAACTCGAAAAAGAGAATGAAACAAAAACGGAGGAGAATCTGAAATCACGATGAGTAAATTCATAAAAAGGCTGGAAACCTTTCAGCACTATAAGCCACTGTTATCGCAGCTGGTCACGAAAGATATTAAACTAAAGTACCGGAGAAGCTTTCTCGGATATGTTTGGAGTATCTTAAACCCGTTAATGATCATGGGGATCATGGTACTCGTATTTTCCAATATGTTCCGTTTCGATATTCAGAGCTATCCGGTATATTTGATCGTCGGTCAGACCATCTTTAACTTTGTCTCAGAATCAACAAACCAGGCAATGTGGTCGATTACGGGAAATGCGGCACTATTAAAGAAAACATATGTGCCAAAGTATATCTTTACTTTATCGAAAGTGACCAGTTCATTCGTCAACACACTCTTTGCATTAGGCGCAATGCTTCTTGTATTTATTTTTTGCAGAGTTACTTTCAGCTGGAATATGCTTTTTATTCCGGTTATCCTTATTCAGGTATATATCTTTTCGCTGGGACTGGGAATGTTTTTAGCAGCAGGAAATGTATTTTTCAGAGATATCCAGTATATTTACAGTGCGTTTTTAACTGCATGGATGTACGTTACTCCGATCTTTTATCCACTCAGTCAGCTTCCTGAAAATTTACAGACAGCGATCAAAACTTTTAATCCGTTATACACCTATATCACCCAGTTCCGGACGATCGTTCTCGATGTAGCCTGCCCGGATATGGGAATGGTTTTATATGGCTTTGTAGTTGCTTTTGTTACGCTGGGAGTAGGTACACTGGCCTTTTTAAAGAGCCAGGATCGCTTTATTCTGTATATCTAATTGAATGAGGACAAAATTATGAATAACGAATATGCAGTGCGCGTTGAACATGCTGTCGTGCGCTTTAATATGGCCTCCGAGCGGATCGACAATCTTAAGGAATACTTTGTAAAACTGGTCCGCAGAGAACTGATGTTCAAAGAATTTTTCGCATTGAAAGATGTAAGCTTTGAGGTAAAAAAAGGAGAGGCCTGGGGAATCATCGGTACAAACGGATCCGGAAAATCAACATTACTGAAGCTGATTTGCGGGATCCTAAAACCGTATAAGGGAAAAGTCCTGATCAACGGTTCGATCGCCCCGTTGATCGAGCTTGGGGCCGGATTTGATGGTGACCTCACCGCAAGGGAGAATATCTTTTTAAACGGGGCTGTCCTTGGGTACGATAAAAAATTCATGGAACAGCACTTTAATGAGATCGTGGATTTCGCGGAGTTATGGGACTTCCTTGATATGCCGATCAAGAACTATTCCTCCGGTATGGCGGCCCGCCTTGGCTTCGCGATCGCAACGGTCGTAAGACCGGATATCCTGATCTGTGACGAAGTCCTTTCTGTTGGAGACTATGCATTCCAGCAGAAGTGTGAGCAGAGAATGAGTGATATGCGAAAGAACGGGACAACGCTTTTGTATGTATCACATTCGATTGAATCTGTAAAGAGCGTGTGCGATCATGCACTGTGGCTTGATAAAGGGAATGTTAAAATGCTCGGTGATGTGGAAACAGTTGGAGATGCGTATATGGAGGCATTAAGCTAAAGTACGTAAGGCACAATGAATATGTAAGGAAAGGGATGCTTTTCGTTATAAAAGCGTCATATGGAAATCATGAAAGACATTAAGATTTTAATTTCGTGCCATAAGCAGAGCATGGTTCCGGATAGCAAGATCATGCTTCCGATCGAGGTAGGCGCGGATTTACGAAAAAAACATATTGAAGGGATTCTTCAGGATAATCAGGGGGAGAATATTTCCTCAAAAAATAAGATGTATTGTGAATTGACTGCTCAGTATTGGGCATGGAAAAATTTAGATGCAGATTATTATGGATTTTTCCATTACAGAAGATATTTAAGCTTTTCTGACAAAAAGCGTCCGGTAGACCAGTGGCAGAATGTCATTGAAGAAAGTCCAGATAGCGACTGCCTGAAAAAATATAATCTGGAGGATGATTATATTCAGAAACTTGTCGGGGAGTATGATCTGGTTTTATCCGAAGAAAAAAATGTGACGAAGATGCCGGATAAGAATCCGTCCGTATATGAACAGTACAAAAATGGAAGATCTTTAAATATTAAGGATATTGATCTGGTTCATGATATTATCGAGGAGAAATATCCGGATTATCTGGATACATTCGAAAAGGTCATGAAAGGGGAAAAAACCTGCCTGTGTAATATGTATATTATGAAAAAGGAACTTTTTCATGAGTACATGGCATGGTTGTTCGATATCCTGTTTGAGTTCGAGAAAAGATCTGATATGAGCGAGTATACCGTCGAAGGATACCGCACACCGGGACACCTTGCAGAACGTCTCCTGACTGTATTTTGCTGGTATACAGAGAAAAAGAAGAATCTGAAAGTAAAGAGACTTCAGACAATCGTTTTTCTGAAAACGGATCAGAAGATGACTTTAGCCCAGGCGAAAAAAACAGCGCCAGCTTTTGCTGAAAACAATGTGGCAATTGCAGTTGCGGCCAATGATTATTTTATTCCATATTGTGCTACGTTCTTAAAATCTGTTGCAGAGCATGGAAACAGCAAAAAGAATTATGATATTCTTTTACTTTCTCAGGATGTTTCGGATATCAATGTAAAGAAAATGGAAAAATTGCTTTCCGCATGGGAAAATGTGTCTTTGCGCGTGATCGATCCAAGTGTATTGATCGATCAGTATACATTCCATATTCGCGGACATTTTAGCAAAGAAACCTATTATCGTCTCGTATTACCGGAATTACTTCCGAATTACGATAAAGTTCTTTACCTCGACTCCGATATGATCGCTATGGATGATGTTGCAAAAATCTATGATGAAAATGTTGACAGTTATCTTCTGGCAGCATGCCATGATGCGGATACAGCCGGATTATATAATGGATATGAAAAAGACAAGAAACGATATACGGATCAGGTTTTGAAATTAAAAGAACCATACCAGTATTTCCAGGCAGGAGTATTACTACTGAACCTTAAAGAATTCCGTAAGCGGTATACAACGAAACAGATTCTGGATTTCGCAGTCTCGGAAAACTGGCAGTTACTTGACCAGGATATTTTAAATAAACTGTGTGAAGGTGCTGTCAAATATATCGATATGAGTTGGAACGTGATGGTCGATTTTGCCGGAGTACGAATCAGCCAGATCATTGCGCTTGCACCAAGATGGCTAAATGAAATGTATCAGGAAGCCAGAAAAAATCCGAAGATCATTCATTATGCAGGCCCACAGAAACCGTGGTTTGAGCCGGAAATGGATATGGGAATGCAGTTCTGGGAGTGCGCAAGAGAAACCTCCTATTATGAGATCATGCTCTCACGAATGAGTGAGCGGCATAGCAGATTAGGAACTGCAAATGCAGGAAGAAAGCATAAAAATATTATTGCGGGCGGAGTGCAGTGTGTTTTAGATCATGGGATTATATATACACTTTCATATCTTCCAGAGAGACTGTCTAGGGGAAAATAGATCAATAGTTACATATTAACCTAAACTATTCACGGCTTTGCTGTGAATAGTTTAGGTTATATGTTAAAAAATTTGATTGTTGAATATCAAAGGGGAAGAAATATAAATGAGAGAATTTAATTTTTTTGGACCACTAGTATCGGTTATTGTACCTATTTATAATATTGGAGAAAAACTATTATCAAGATGCGTGGATAGCATTTTGAAACAATCGTATAATAATTTAGAAGTTATACTAGTTGATGATGCCTCTCCAAATAATGAAGACACAAAAACAGAAAAGCTGTTTAGTGAAAAAGATGGACGGATTCGTGTAGTCAGACATGAACAAAATAAAGGACTTTTTGAAACAAGAATTACGGGTGTTGAAGCAGCAACTGGAAGTTACATAATGTTTGTTGATGCTGATGACTTTTTGTCTTTTGATTGGATTCGTACTTTACTTCATAAGGCAGTAGACACAAATTCTGATATTGTAGTTGGCGAATGGTGCTTTGCTTACGAGGATGGAACAAAAGACTATATCAATCTTGATCCGTTTCGAATTAAAGATTATGAACTTGACCATGAGAATGCGTTTTATACCTTTTTAAGGCAAAAAGGTTCATGCTTTAGCTGGCAGGTCATCTGGAATAAAATTTATACAAAAGAATTATGGAATAACTGTCTACCAGATTACAAAGAATATGCGAAATCACATGGACGAATGCAGATGTGGGAAGACTTTGCTTTTTCGTTTGATTTATGGATGCATGCCAATAAAGCGACTAATGTACATAATGTGAATTATTACTATTATAAACATTCAAAAGCAATGACGTGTGCACCACGTAATAAAAAGTCATGCTTAAGTTATATAAATGATGTAAAAGATGTGTTTATATTTGCAGAAAAATTGATTGATACATCGAGCTTTAATAATGAAGAATATAAGGAACTTTTAGAGCAATATCGCAAAGCGGCATTTTCTATAATGCAGCAAGATTTGAATAGAATTGATGAAAAATATTACAGTCGTTTAGTTTCTCAAGCTGTTGGATACAAGGTATCTGCTAAAACTGATAGCTTCTTTTTTGAACAGCACACAAGATTAGATGGCATTTATAATAAATATGAAGAGATAAAGCAATCTATTGCATGTGCTGATACAGATATAGTAAGTTTTGATATATTTGATACGCTATTAGTTCGTCCTTTCATGTATCCAACAGATTTGTTTGAAGTATTATCTAATAAATTAAACGAAAAAACAGCTTCCTTTATTGATTTTGCAATCATAAGGAGAAATGCAGAAGAAACAACACGATCTGAACAATGGATGAAAGCACCGTCAAAAGAGGAAATTACATTAGACGAGATATATAAGCATATAGCGCAGACGTGTGATTTTTCAAGAGAATTACTTGAAGAAATGAAGCAGGAAGAACTAGAAATTGAGTATCAGGTTCTTTATACAAGAAAACTTGGAAGAGAATTGTTTGAACTTGCAAAAGATGCTGGAAAAAAGATTGTACTTATTTCTGATATGTATCTTCCTATTAGTTTTATTGAAAAGGTTCTTGAAAAAAATGGTTATTCAGGATATAGCAAGTTATACCTTTCGTCTGAAATTTTACTAACTAAGGCAACAGGAAATTTGTATAGACATGTTTTAAAAGATCTAGGAATAGAAAATACAAATTCGATGATGCATTTAGGAGATAATTGGCAAAGTGATGTAGAAATTCCAAGATCGCAGGGAATCAGGGCTGAACATCTTCCTAAAGAATCAGATTTGTATCTTAGGTATTCCCCTATTTATGGAGGAGATGCATTTATTCGTACTTTCAGAGATAGTGGAACGATAAATGATTATAGATGCCTGTTTGATAGCTCTGCTCCATTAAGGAGTTTATTAGCTATTGGGTGTAATAAAGTATTTGATAATCCCTTTGTTTCTTTTAACTGTGATTCAGATTATAATGATGATCCGCGCTATATTGGGTATCAAGCGCTCGGAGAATATGTATTAGCAATTGCACAATGGGTTAAAGAGCAAGCAATTGAGCACAATATACCGTGTGTCCATTTTGTCGCAAGAGATGGTTGGTTAATAAAAAAAGCATTTGATATTATTAACGATGGTCCTACTAAGAGTGACTATGTGCGATTATCGCGGAAAGCTCTAGTTCTGTGCGATGTGAATAACAAAGATGATATATATTCGATTGGGAAGAAACTATATCCGCTTGCAGCTACGCCTGAAAAGATATATCAGTATTTGAAGCCGGTATTATCTATGCCAGAAAACAAATTATGGGAAGTAGCAGCGGATAGACAATTTTATCGTGATCGAAAATTCCGTAATTATACGGAATATGAGAATTTCTTGAAATTTATTTGTGAAAATGCTTTTTCAACACAATTGTTAGAAGAATATAAAAGTAAACTAAAAATGTATTTTCAAGGTATATTTCATGAAGGTGATTTTATTTTTGATATCGGATATTCTGGACGACCAGAAGCTGCTTTATCGAATCTCTTAGGCTATCCTGTTGGATCGTTGTATATACATACTAACGGAGATGGATTTGCAGAAATAAGACAAAGAAAATATGATATTAAATGTTATTGCTTTTATCCAGTGAAGCCGTGCATTACAGGAGCAATTCGTGAACATTGCTTAATGGAGGTGGGACCGTCAACTGTAGGATATGAATTTGTAAATGGGCAAGTAAAACCTGTTTTTGGAAAATTTGATATGAATTATGCTGCGGAATTGATTACGGATGTAATACAAAATTCTGCTTTACAATTTGTTCAAGATTTTTCAGATGCTTTTGGCTCATACCGCAGTTATGTTTATTTTAATAAAATGGCTCTCACAGCTCATTACGAAATGTATATGCATTTTCCGAAGGAATTTGATAAACATCTCTTTAAAGCAATTCCTTTTGAAGATGATATGAATTACTCGGAAGATTATTCGTTACTCGATTTTTGGAATAACGAATTGAACCGTGCACAGTTACATAGTCGAATTCATGAGCAAGAACTGGAAAACCGTCTAAGGGAAGCATATAAGAAAACAGATGATGTTTATAATAGTTACTCGTACAAGCTGGGTCATTTATTAGTAAAGATTCCGGGAAAAATTTTACGCAAAATAGGCATTATTAAAGTTTGATAATTATTCAATATGAATATTTCTATTGTATTAAAAATGAATGCTGAGTATTAAAAATTTACCGTGTTGTTTATAAGCATTACACTATGGAGGCAATTGCTTCAAAGCGTGGAAAGAATATGTGAAGTTGCCGCGTTTAACTTCTTGTATAGCAGATTCTACATTAAGCTTAAAGTTGAACTTGATGTAGAATCTGCTTAGAGAAGAGGTTTTTTGTTGAACACACATTAAAAAGAATAGAGAGCTTTATGTTATGATAAAAACAACACTATTTGAAAGGTGACAATAAACGCTAAATTATGAATATTCTATACTGGTTTAAAATGGTGACTTTGAATTTTAAGAATGAGTATTGCTGAAAGGGAAAATAAAGATGAAAGAAAAATGCTATGATTTGATTAGAAGTGTGGGGATATTGCTGATAATTATATGGCATTTCAATACAGTTTGCTGTGAAAATGGATTTAAGCTGCCATTCCTTTTGCTTTGGAATAAAAGTGGAACTATTCAAGCGGGGGGGGGGTAGGAGTAGTCTTATTTTTTTGCCTATCAGGGGCATTGCTAATAAAAAAATACAAAGAAAATTTTAATACGTTACAGTTTATAAAAAAACGTTTATTAAGGATATATATTCCACATTGGATTTCCTATGTTATGTAAACGCTCCAACGCAAGTACCTTTTATCGATAGCCTCCATTTGAGATAATAGTCTCATACTATACGTAGTCAAAAAAGTTCAGTACTTCACTTTTTTGACCAGGTCAGGAGGTTAGACTATGAATACTCAAACAAGTTTAGTTGCAGAGCAGGTGCGTTTGCAGCAGTGGGCAGAACAGATAAAGGAATGCCAGAATCGCCCTTCCGATATGAAGGTTGATGCATGGTGCTCTGCGCATGGAATCACAAAGGCTAATTATTATTATCGCTTACGGCGTGTCCGCGAAGCCTGCCTGGAAGTCTGTGAACCGGCCCCTTCTTTTGTGGAACTTGCCAAACCGACAGCGCCGGTTTCCGGCGAAGTCCAGAGCCAGCGAACTGCTGCGGTGTTGCGGTGTCCGGGTGGGGTTACCGTTGAAATCTATAACAATGCTTCAACTGAACTTATCAGAAGCATTGTAGGAGCCATCGCTTATGCTCAATGATGCAACCGGTTTCAAAAAGGTCTATCTGGCTGCAGGTTATACGGATTTGCGCAGAGGAATGGAAGGCCTGGCTACCATTGTACGCTTCCGTTTTCATCTGGATCCGTATGATAAAAATACACTTTTTCTGTTCTGCGGTAAGAGAACCGATCGTATCAAAGGGCTTCTGTGGGAAGGAGATGGTTTCCTGCTTCTTTATAAGCGTCTGGATAACGGTGCCTTTCGCTGGCCGCGTACTGTGGGAGAAGCTATGGAAATCACACCGGAACAGTACGCAATGCTCATGCAGGGGCTGGAGATCATTGCCAGACATCCCATCGAGCAAGTGACTAATCCCAGGCGCCTTATGTGATATTTGTGCATTACGTAGAAATTTTTTCGGGATATATCATTTGTGCAGCTGGGGGGCAGATACATATCTTGTGTTTATCCACAGTTCTTGTAATCTGTGAGGATTACGGAGTCGTTTCGGATGAAATGTATTCCTGACCTGTGGATAGCAGTACTGAAAACCCGAGATTTCAGCAAAATATTTCGGATTTTCAGTACTGTTATCCACCGTCAAAATGACGGAAGGAAAACAGCCGCCAACTGGCGGAAATACGCTGTGTCTGCTATAATGGACTCATTAAAAAAAGGAGTTCCTGTTATGGCAGTCAGATATACAGAAGAACAACTGAATACAATCGACAAGTCACTTCTGATACAGATGTTTCTGAACCAACAGGAGCAGCTGGAGACCCTTACCACAGAGGCCCGGTCTCTCAATGAGAAGATGCAGCTGGTGATGGAGCAGCTGGTTCTGGCGAATAAAAACCGCTTCGGACGTTCTTCCGAAAAGATGACAGACCTGCAGCAGATCAGCTTCATGGAAGTAGATGGCAACATTGTTTTTTTCAATGAAGCAGAGGCTGTATGTGATCTGGATGCTCCGGAAGCCGAAGATCCGGATGCCGCCCATGTCCGTCAGAAGAAAACGAAGGGCAAAAAGGAACAGGATATGGCGGGCCTTCCGACGAAAAGGATTGACCACTACATGACGGTGGACGAGCTGACTGCGGAGTTCGGTGAAAACGGCTGGAAACAGCTTCCGGATGCCATTTCACGCAGATACCGTTTTGTACCCGCGAAAGTGGAAGTAGAGGAACACCACATCGGTGTATATGCAGGCAAAGCAGATGGGCACATGGTCAAAGCAAAGCATCCTAGGGGACTGCTGCATGGAAGTCCGGTGTCACCTACGCTTGCTGCCGCTATCATGAACGGAAAGTATGTCAATGCAATTCCGTTGTACCGTCTGGAACAGGAATTTCTGCGGTATGGCCTTGCCATTACAAGACAGAACATGGCAAACTGGATGATCCGTCTTGGAGAAGAATATCTCTCCGTGCTGTATGATTATCTCCACAGGAAGCTGTACGAGTATCATGTCATACAGGCAGATGAAACTCCTGTGCTGGTAAACCGGGACGGAAGGAAGGCGGGATCCAAAAGCTATATGTGGGTGTATCGTTCCGGCCATATGTATCCGGAGAAACAGGTTGTCCTTTATGAATACCAGAGGACAAGGAATGCATCCCATCCCAGGGAATTCCTGAAGGATTATTCCGGGATCTGTGTGACGGACGGCTATCAGGTCTACCACACGTTGGAAAAAGAGCGTGAAGATCTGACGATTGCCGGATGCTGGGTACATGGCAGAAGACGGTTTGATGAAGCACTCGCTGCCGTACCGGCGGAAGGGAAAAAAGAATCCGCCGCCTGGCTGATTATGAAACAGATTCAGGCGATATACCGTGAGGAAAAGAAACTGAAGGAGTTGTCTTCCTCAGAACGACTTGTGCAGCGCCAGCTGGTCATCCGGCCTCTGGTAGATGCTTTATTTGTGTACCTGAAACAGCATAAGGACGAAGTTGCCAACAAAGGAAAACTTGCCGATGCATTCGGATATATGCTGAACCAGGAGAAATACCTGCGAGTATTTCTTAGCGACGGAGATGTTCCCATGGACAACAATGCCTCGGAACGTGCCATTCGCGGATTCTGCGTTGGTAAGAAGAACTGGCAAGTCATCGACACCATAAACGGAGCGAAGACATCTGCCATCATCTATAGTATTGCTGAAACAGCAAAGGCTAACAACTTAAAACCATATGAGTACTTTGAATATCTTCTGACCGAGATACCGAAACACATGGATGACACAGACCAGAGATTTTTAGAAGATCTGCTACCATGGTCACCGGAGTTGCCGGCAAACATACGAAAATAGAAAAAACTACAGCGAGCCGCGAAAGCGGCTTTCAGCTGTCAAGGTACTTGCTTTGGAACGTTTACTATGTTATGGCATTTATTGTTAGTTATAGTGTATATGCGAATACATATACATTTAAATCAATTATGGGAATACTTTTTTCTTTTTTAGGAATGGATTATTTTGGAGAATCACTATATGCAATATATAATATTCCTACATACTGGTTGGTTGGAGAATGGTTTACGGCAGTTATAGTCATATTATATTGTATATTTCCGGTGTTGCGTTTCCTTTATATAAAAAGAGAAAAAACGACAACCATTATTATAATGCTGATTTTTATTCTGAATTTGAAATTGCAAATTTTATCATATGGATCGGGTTGGTTTTCAATAACAAATGGTCTGTTCGCATTTTGGCTTGGTATGCTATTTGAAAAATATAAAAATAATATTAATAAATATACTTTAATAGGTAGTACGTTGATATTTATAGGATTGCTGATTTTTAATCCAAAACAAATAATAGGATTTATATATTTGCCTACATTTGTTACTGGTATAATGCTATTTATAATGTTACTCCATGTAAATTATTCGTGCAATATGATAGAATATTTGTGTAAATATAATTTTGAAATATATTTAGTGCACCACAGAATTTTTATCTATTTAATTCCCCTATTTTTAAAAATAGCAACAGCCAATGCTCAGATATGTCTGGTGTTTATAGGACTAATAATATTAACATTCATGATTGCTGAAAAAATACAGCTAATATCCAATAAAATTATAAATGCATGTAAATAACTATAAATGAGCAAATTTGGAAAATTGCACAAAACTACGCCACGGACTTAAAAAAGGAGTCAAAATCATTGCATTCCCTCGCACATTGATAGAGGATGCGATATTTTTCCATCTGGATTATGCCACTGATCTTGTGATATCCTGTTTCAAATGGACAGATTTCACCAGTTCCAACAACACACATATAGTGTGCAAATGACATAATCAACCAATATCTTCGGATTCCCTGTGCAGAACGGCTTTGATAGCTGTCCAGCGCCAGCGTATCCTTACATTGGCGGAAAACACCTCAATTGGCCACCTGCATACGTAATTGTTCGTAAACGGTAGACCAAAAGTACCTTTCATCATCTTCCATGCTATGCCATAATAAA
>ERZ836829.1045-NODE-1045-length-20771-cov-23.154808_pt1 | contig 20771 bp, 27 predicted proteins | sample MGYA00519574_ERZ836829 | MGnify/ENA primary metagenome ERZ836829 (study PRJEB31850, sample SAMEA3708808) | human gut metagenome | biome: human gut; feature: human-associated habitat; material: faeces | place: China | collected 2014 ... | reverse complement strand
GATGAAGTCCAAAAAGGAAGCCAAAAGAGCGGAGGATTGGACGTTAAAGCAGTGGGAAAGCATGATGAAGTCCAAAAAGGAAGTCAAAGTGCGCCGGATTGGACGTTAAAGCGGTGAGAAGACACAATGAAGTCCAAAATATGAAAGCCTAAACATAATCACAGACAACAGGAGGATATCAAAGATGGAAGACATGACCAGAAAAGAAGACATGAATAAGAAAGAAGATAAGCTGATATTAGGAGGACATGAGTTCAACAGCAGATTCATATTAGGTTCAGGAAAGTACAATGTGAATCTTATTAAGGCGGCAGTTGAGCAGGGCGGTGCTGAAATTATCACACTTGCTCTTAGACGTGCCAATACAGAGAATAAAGAGAATATTCTTGATTTCATACCGAAGGGAGTAACCCTTCTTCCTAATACTTCAGGAGCAAGAAATGCAGAGGAAGCGGTAAGAATTGCGAGACTCAGCCGTGAGATGGGATGTGGAGATTTTGTAAAGATTGAGATTATGCATGATGCAAAGTATCTTCTCCCAGATAACTATGAGACAGTGAAAGCAACAGAAATACTTGCTAAGGAAGGATTTGTTGTAATGCCATACATGTATCCTGATCTGAATGTGGCAAGAGATTTACAGAATGCCGGAGCTGCCTGCGTTATGCCGCTTGCCTCACCGATTGGAAGCAATAACGGACTTTCAACCAAAGCATTTATACAGATACTTATTGATGAGATTGATCTGCCAATTATCGTGGATGCAGGAATTGGCAAGCCTTCGCAGGCATGTGAGGCAATGGAGATGGGAGCTGCTGCGGTTATGGCTAATACAGCGATTGCGACCGCAGGAAATGTTCCGGCTATGGCAGAGGCGTTTAAGAAGGCTATAGAGGCAGGAAGAAGCGCATATCTTACAGGAATGGGAAGAGTTCTTGCAAGAGGTGGAAGTGCATCTGACCCATTGACAGGATTCTTACGCTAAATGTGGAACATTAAAATATAATAGAAAAGAAGGCAGAATAATGAACGAAGAAAATCAGGTGTATTTTATAGACAGTGACCAGCTTCCACCGGCTGCGTTAGAGAGAAAACATAAGTTAGAGCAGGACCCGTCATTCAGAACAGATTATATGAAATATCTTGATGACATGGAAATAATTGATTCAGATATTAAGGATAAAGTCTTAAAGGCAATGGATGAGTATGACTATGACTCATACACAGCCGCAGATGTAGAGAGAGCATTAAGCAAAGAAACATGTAATATTGAGGATTTTAAGGCATTGCTTTCACCAGCCGCAGCACCTTACTTAGAGCAGATGGCAAGAAAAGCAGAGAATGAAACTAAGAAACATTTTGGCAATACAGTATACATATTCACACCAATATATATAGCCAATTACTGCCAGAATTATTGTATATACTGTGGCTTCAACTGCTACAATAACATTCACAGAAAGAAACTTTCATATGAGGAAATTGAGCATGAGATGAAAGTTATTGCAGATACAGGAATGGAAGAAATCCTGATACTGACAGGAGAGAGCAGAAAATATTCAGACGTTGAATACATTGGTGAATCAGTTAAGATTGCAAGAAAATATTTCAAGAATATCGGCATAGAGATATATCCTGTAAATGTGGATGAATACCGCTATCTTCATGAGTGCGGAGTTGATTATGTAACAGTATTTCAGGAGACATATAATCCTGTCAAATATGAGACATTACATTTGTTAGGTCATAAGAGAGTATGGCCATACAGATTTGATGCACAGGAGAGGGCGCTTATGGCAGGCATGAGAGGAGCAGGCTTCTCGGCATTGTTAGGACTTGATGATTTCAGGAAAGATGCACTTGCAACGGCGCTTCATGTGTATTATCTGAACCGTAAATATCCACATGCCGAGCTGAGCTTAAGCTGTCCAAGACTCCGCCCGATAATCAACAATGATAAGATTAATCCGCGTGATGTGGGCGAAAAACAGCTCTGTCAGGTCCTCTGTGCGTACAGACTGTTCCTGCCATATGTTGGAATTACGGTGTCAAGCCGTGAGAGTGCGCAGTTTAGAAATGGAATAACCAAGATATGCGCAACCAAGGTATCTGCCGGGGTTTCAACAGGTATTGGCGACCATGAATCTAAATATACAGGAAAAGAAGATGGTGATGCCGGAGATGAACAGTTTGAAATCAATGATAACCGTTCATTTGACAGAATGTATAAGGATATGGAGGATGGCGGGCTTCAGCCAGTCGTGAATGAATACATTTATGTATAGAAAATATATATGTATAACGAACAAGCACCTTGTGAGTGGCAGCGGTGGCGCAGAGTGTACCATGGAGGAGTACATTATGCAGCTTGAAAAATGTGTGGCACTGCACCCATATGCCATGATACTTCGTGAAAAGGATATGGACAGGCAGGACTACAGAGAACTTGCCAGACACATACAGGTAATGTGCAGGAAAGCTTCTGTTAAAATGTTTGTTCACAGTGATATCAGTGCGGCAAAGTATGCAGACTGTGGAAATGTACATTTTTCAATGGAACATTTTAAACAAATGTGTGAAGAACAGGCAGATGTGATAAAGAGGCTTGATTGTGTGAGTGTATCGTGTCACAGTATGGAAGAGGCAGTGAATGCTGTCCGCGCAGGAGCAGACCAGATTGTGCTTGGAACGATATTTGAGACACAGTGCAAGCCGGGGAAGATGGGGGCAGGACTTAGTTTTCTTAAAGAAGTGTGTAGAGCGGCTCATACTGTTAATCCCACAGTAAAAGTGTTTGCGATTGGAGGAATTAAGCCTGATAACATTAAAAAAGTGCTTGAATCCGGTGCAGATGGCGGATGTATGATGTCATGGTTTATGCAACAAGATTAAAAAAATAGACAAAGAAAAACTTCTGTGATATAATTTCGCGGAAGTTTTTCTTTTTTAAACTTATTTAAACTTCATTTCGTATAATAATATATATAACTAAAGAAAGGGCAGAAAATTATATGAAAGACATGTTAAGACTAGGTACTAAAGATAGAAGAAAATATATATTTATAAGCGTGGTTGCAGTCTTAGTTATAGCATTAATAACTGTTTCGGTAATTGCTGTGCAATTAAGACATAATAAGAATGCAAAAAAGAAAAATATGGAAGAAACAACTGTACATACAATGATGGTGCAGGAAACTACAGTGCAAGAGACTACAGAAGAGGGAACCACAGAAGAGGATACAACGCAGGAAGAGAGTGCAGAAGTAGTAGACAGGGAAGTGGTTGAAGAATTTTTTGAAAATGAGATATCAACAGAAAATGAGGAAGCATTTGAGCTTCCACCAAGGCAGCTTACAGATGAATTTATCCCATATGATGGGCAGAAGAGAGAAATAACATGCTATGGGGATAGTATGATGGCAGGAGCAGGAAGTACAACTGAAGGAAAAGTAAATGGCATTGATATATATGGGTGGACTACACCTGTTACAATAGAAAAAATGACTAACATACCAACACATAATCTTGGGGGGTCAGGAGAAAGCTCTAGTTATATTACTTTCCGCGCGGGTGGAACTAAAGTGTATATAGACAGGGATATTACAATAAGTGAGACTGACTCAGCAATAGCACGTATTACAGATGAAGATGGAAATGTGTTTAAAGCAGATGATTATAGTGGATACGGATTTGATTATGATCCTTATCCGGGAGATATGTATATAAATGGTTATTTATGTGATGTAGATAATGCAGAAGATGAATATGTAAGTATAAAGCTTACAAAGGGATATGCGGCATATGACAATTCTGCTGATAATAGTGTTGTTATATATGAAAGTGAAACTGATACATATTCAAGACAGGGATCAGATATAAAAGCAGAGAGTGATAAAGTAACAGAACATGATATGGTAATAAAAGAAACAGAGTCACAAACATCTGATGAAAAGCCAATGGAGAAACCAACAGAAAAACCAACAGAAACCTCAGGTGTAGAAAAAGTTACAATCTCTGGAGGAACACAGGCAATGACAAGGGCGTCACAGGAGAGAAGTGCCAAAGATATATTGATACTTGAAATGGGAAGTAATGGTGGATGGTCTAATAATTATAAACAGCTTATTCTTCAATATGATGATATAATACTTAATTCTGGATGCAAATATTATATAGTACTGGGAGATACGGATGATCCAGCTGATTCTGCAGATGCTAATCAGGGAGAATATGGAGAAGATGGTAATTATGTGGGAATCGGTGATACAGCATGGGAAGCAGCCTTAAGAGAAGCATATGGCGAGCATTTCTTTAATACGAGAACATATATGATACAGAACGGCTTAACAGATTGCGGCCTGGATACAACAACAGATGACCTTGAGAATTTCAAGAAAGGTAATATATCAGAGCAGCTTAGATATGATTGGACACATTTTAACTGTTATGGATATTATTCAAAGGGAATTGGTGTATACAAGAAAGGCGTAGAACTAGGATACTGGAGTTAGATTTTTACAAGAACTATACATGAATATGATTACACCTTTTACATGATATGGTTATTATAAGTATGCATTGAAGGGGTGGACAGCCAAAAGACGTGGATGGCTGTGATGCCCTGACATGTAAGCTTATTAATCATGGAATGTAGAAAGGTGGTACTCATATGGAAGTTGCTATAAACAACATAGACAAGGTGAGAAAGTTTGTAGATATTGTATCGAGATTTGACTGCGACATTGATTTAGTGAGTGGACACACTATGGTAGATGCGAAGTCAATATTGGGGATATTCAGTCTTAACATTATGAAGCCAATGACGATGATTATTCATGATGATGAGGATAAGGCGCAGATAATAAAAAACAGTCTTAAAGCATTTGCAGCGTAAGCTGCTTTTTTTAGTTTGCGTGCCATAGGCGCGCTCTAACAGGGGAAAGTCCTGAACACGCTTAGATAGTGGGGTAACAACGAACTGTAATAAGTAAGTTGATTAAACCGCCCAGATGACCATAACGACCATTAATTTGTTTGAAATAATCAACATCAATCATCATATCGAAAAGTTTATAATCAGCGGAGCAAAACTTTTTTAATTCCCATTTTGTATTCTGTATTGGATTATAGCGGAAATATTGTAATTATCAATGACAAAAATGTGATAAACCTATGAAAAAATGTGTAATTATATGTACATATTTGATTATGAATAATGTGCATGTTACAATAAAACAAAAAATAGGGTAAATATGTATAATAAATTTAGTAATATAAAAAAAGCAGGCACTATTCTAATAGTGCTGGTTATAGTTATTTTTTTAATTGCGAATATAAGAATCAGGTCAGTCAGTGAATACAGAAAGCAGGCTGGTAATAATCTGACAGTTCTTGAAAATATGCAAAGTACAGAAGAAACAAGCCAGTCAGACAGAAATACCTCAGAGCATGATGCTTCGGTTAGTGAAAAAAAGACTCAGGAAAGCAGTGCTGCTGAAGAATCAGAAACATATCCTGATACCAATGAATTAACAGATATTGACAATGAAGACCGTGATTCTGGCAATACCGGCAATATTATAAAGGATTATGGCACTGCTGGGGATGATAATCTGGGGGATAAAGAAAATGCCACCGGCAAACAGGATGCAGAAACATCACAGACAGAAGCAGTAAAGCCGTCAGGACAGGTTATTACATGTACAATAGAGATACGATGCGATAATGCGACAGCAAGAAAAGATAGCATAGCTAATCCGGGAATACGTGATGCAATCCCTGATGATGGAACTATACTTGAAGTTACAACATATACCGCAGCTGAAGGCTTTACTGTATATGATGTTCTTGCAGCGGTTACAGCAATGCATAATCCTGTAATTCCGATAGTTGCTAATTCTGATAAGTCGTATGTATCAAGCATTAATAATCTGTCAGAGAAGAACGTAGGACCACAAAGTGGCTGGACTTACAGAGTTAATGGAGTTCTGCCTATGATGGCGGCTAATCAGTATACAGTAAAAGATGGAGATGTAATAAAATGGATATACGTGTGCCAGTTAGGCGACAAGTAACTAAATATTCAGCATTTGCAGTAATGCATCCGTGGACGAATTTCATCTATATTGCACTGGTGCTGGTAATAACCATGTTCACAATGAACCCTGTAATACTGGCGGTTTCGTATGTGAGTTCACTTGTTCTTGGAATATATATACAGGGAGGTTCTTTTATTAAGAAGAATATTATGATAATAATTCCTGTTATCATATTCTCTGTATTAATCCAGCCCATTTTTAATCACAGCGGAGTTACACCATTATTTTATATTAACGATAACATGGTATGCCTTGAGAATATAATATACGGAGCAGTTTTAAGTGTGTTACTCATATCAGTCATACAGTGGTGCAGTGTAGCAGCCGGTTACCTTTCATCGGAAAAAATGATGTATCTGTTCGGGAGCTTTATTCCTTCCGTTGGCATGATATTTTCTATGATATTAAGAATGATACCGCTTATGAGAAAGAGATACAGACAAATACATGACGCACAGATGGGACTTCGAGGAGTGGAGAATAAGAATGGCATCTTTGAAAAAATCGGACATTTTGCGAATGAATTTTCAACTCTTATAACATGGTCACTTGAAAGCTCAATGGAAACTTCTATGTCTATGGAGAGCAGGGGATATGGACTTAAAGGAAGGACAAGCTTTAACAGATTCAGATTCACACTAAAGGATACCTTTACGATAATTATAATGCTTGTATGTTTTGTGATGGCTGTTATTCCAATAGCAGGAAAGAAGCTTGCAGTATATTATCTCCCTGTAATATATTATACGAAATCAGGTGTAGAAGGAGTGCTGGCAGTTACAGCATTTGTAATACTGACAGTGATTCCATTGATAATAGAGATAATAGGAGATGTGCAGTATAAGAGACGAAGTTCATATAACGAAAGGTAATTGTATAATGACAGACACAATTATTAATGTTTCATCACTTTCTTTCGGGTATGCAGGAAGTGATGTATTGGTACTTGAAGATATAACATTTGATATAAAGAAGGGCGAGGTTGCGCTGATTATAGGTGCCTCGGGAAGTGGAAAGACTACGCTTCTTAAGATGCTTGATAAAAGCATGATTCCAGAGGGAAGGCTTAGTGGAAAGGCAGAATATTATGGCAGACAGATAAGCAGCTTAAGTCAGGCAGAAGCTGCAGTTAAGATTGGGTATGTCGGACAGAATCCTGACAACCAGATTGTTACTGATAAGGTGTGGCATGAACTGGCATTTGGACTTGAAAATCTCGGCGTGCCTAATGCAGATATAAGGCGCAGGGTTGCAGAAATGTCTGAGTATTTCGGAATTACCGGCTGGTATGATAAGAATACAGAGGAATTGTCTGGCGGACAGAAGCAGCTTCTTAATCTTGCTTCCATAATGGTTATGAGACCGGAGGTTTTATTGCTTGATGAGCCGACTGCACAACTTGACCCACTTGCTAAGAAGAAGTTCATAGACACAGTTCTGGAGCTTAACAGGGATTTTGGAATAACAATTATGTGTGTTGAACATAATCTTGCGGATATCTATTCTAAGGTGGACAGAGTGCTTGTGCTTGAGGATGGAAAGCTTATATATAATAATACTCCGCAAAAAACGGCAGAATGTCTTGTTAAGACAGAGAATCCGCTTGTGTACGGGCTGCCTTCATCTGTAAGGATATATGAGGGGTGTAAGACGGATATTACATTTGAAACAGGCTGTCCTCTTACGGTTAAAGAAGGCAGGGAGTGGGTGGCAAGCCTTAATATTAAAGGAGACTCATATGTATCACAGGATAAGCATTATGAAGCTGGGGAAACAGCTGTTTCAGTTAAAAATGTGTTCTTCAGATACACTAAGAATTCTGCAAATGTACTTGAAAATATCAGCTTTGATATAGAAAAGGGCAGGATAACTGCTTTGCTTGGAAGCAACGGAGCAGGAAAGACGACGCTTTTAAGACTTATGTCAGGAATTAAAAAGCCTATATCCGGTAAGGTGAAGGTGAATGGAAGATGTGCGGTGCTTCCGCAGAATCCGATGGCACTGCTTAGTCAGATAAGTGTTGAGGAAGAACTTGCATCGGCAGTCATGGATAAGGGAAATGTGTCTGTTAAGGATATGGACAGGAAACAGCGAATTGAACTTGTTGAGAGTATGCTGGAGCGTACAGGGCTTCTTAATGTGAGAAAGCAGCATCCGTATGATTTGAGCGGAGGTCAGCAGCAGAGGCTCGCATTTGCAAAGATACTGCTGTATGAACCGGATATTATTCTGCTTGATGAGCCAACTAAAGGAATTGACCCGTTCTTCTGTAAAAAGATGGGTGAATGGCTGGAAGAATTAAAGAATATGGGGAAAACTATTGTGATAGTTTCACACGATGTGGAATTCTGTGCATTATTTGCTGACCAATGTGGATTAATATTTGACAGAAACATAGAAAGTTACACAGATTCACACAGCTTCTTTGCAGGCAATATATTTTTCACAACGGATACTAACAGGATTATGTCCGATTTTTTCAAAGATTGTGTAACATGTGATGAAGCTGTTGAAGCGATTCACAGATGTTTAGAGGATAATAGATAATGAGTGTTAATTACATGCTTATAAGCATTATTATACTGGCTGTTGCAATTGCCATTCCTTTCTTTGCATTTGAAAAGAGGAAGCCGAAGGCAAGGCATGTTGTGATGATTGCAGTTATGTCAGCTCTTACAGTTGTTGCTAATATAATATGTGCGTATACGATACCGCTTCATGCGGGTACAGCACTTGTCATAATAACAGGGATTGCATTTGGACCACAGACAGGCTTTCTTACAGGTGTACTGTCAAGATTTGTATGTAATTTTTTTATGGGGCAGGGCGTATGGACCCCGTGGGAAATGGCTGCGTGGGGGCTGCTTGGTGTTCTTGCAGGAATTGCATTTTACAAACCGGAGCTTGTCGGATATTTTGATGATAAGAAAGAGATTGTAAGAAAGCAGGCAAGAACAGGTCTGTCAGTTATGGCTGTTCCTGTTGTGTGTATGGTTGTCTCAGAGATTGTGGGATATATTGTATATATATTTACTGCAAAGCCGGGAGAGACATTCTTTGGGTGGAGGCTGTATGCTTTCGGACTTGCTGGAATTATTATGGCAGTTCTTCTTATGAGAAGCCGTATACCGTGTAATTTTATCACAGTGACAATATTTACATTTATAAGTGTGTTTGTTATATACGGTGGAATTATGAATATTGCAGCCATGATGATGAACAGCACATATACGGATTCAGGCAGTGCCAATATATCATGGGAGGCACTGAAGCTTCTGTACATAACAGGTGCGCCTTATGATGCAATGCATGCGGGTGGAGCGGCTGTGTGTGCATTTCTTTTTGGTGATGGACTGCTTGGAAAGCTTACGCGTGCTAGAATTAAATATGGGTTATAGAGAGCTGCTATAATTTGGAAAGCCTACTATAATAGCATTTTTAGGCGATTGAGTGGGTTGATTGAGGTATATGAAGGAATTATTAAGGCGTGTGCCATAGTTAACAGTAATTCTAATAAAGAGTATAAAAGGGTAGCGTGGAAAGTAAATGAAAGAGATAATAATGTATGGATAATCCACGCTCTTGCAGTGCGATATGAGTACCGCGGTATGGGTCTTGCTACTCAACTTGTAAAAAACATCATATCATATGCTAAGTTAGAAAACATTGAAGCCATTCATCTTTATGTAATAGATAAGAACACACTAGCTGACAAGTTATATATCAAAGCAGGTTTTAAATACATAAGTACTGAAAACATTTTTTATGAGGTAGTTGGAAACAGGCAGTTTAGAATGGATGAGTATGTGATAGAGTAGAAAGTATTAGAAATACGCATATAATGTGCATTATATGTCTTACAGGAAGCTATAAAAGAAAACTAAAGGGGGATAACAATGGGATTAACGGACACAAGCAAATTTTTAAGTCTCATTTTGCGGCATAAACCGGAAACAATAGGAATCAAACTTGATGAACATGGCTGGGCAGCATGCATGGAAAGCCTGTGGTTTATAGGGTGGCAGCCGGAAAGATGGCAGATGAAGGATATGAGTTTTTCTTATCTGTAAATGGAGTATGGCTTGTGAAGGCTGTTCCGGCAGAGTATTTAAGCAAATTATAGTAATATATGAATAAAAACTAAATATAAAAAGCAATAGTAAAGAAGGAATGATTGTGAATATAAGATATGCAACAATGGCTGATTTAGACGATATTGCATCGGTTGAATCTGTATGTTTTCCTGTCTTAGAGGCAGCAACTAAAGAAGAATTTGAGCAAAGAATAAAATATTTTGGGAATCATTTCTGGCTTATGTTTGATGAGGGTATAACTGATAAATCTACTCATGGAAATGTCCTGTGGTACCAGATGAGATTGGATTTTGAACTAAGAAATAATGGAGTGAAGCAGATATGAAAACAGTTATTATATACGCGTCGGTTCATCACAATAATACAAAAGAGCTGGTATGTGCAATAGCAGCTGAAAATGATATTGATGTAGTTGATGCAACTAAGGTTACTGAAAAGGACTTATCAGGGTATGATCTTATAGGTTTTGCTTCTGGTATTTATTTTGGCAAGATGCATCAGTCCGTAATTAACTTTGCAGAAGTAAATCTTCCAGAGAATAAGGATGTTTTTCTTATGTGCACTTATGGAGGAAAGCCGGTCTTTGATTCCATAAAGAAAATTATTAAAGAAAAGCAGGGAAGAATTGTGGGAGAATTTTCTTGTAAGGGATTTGACACATTTGGACCATTCAAACTTATTGGAGGCATATCAAAAGGACATCCGGATAAGAATGATTTGGATAATGCAAAGGCTTTTTTCAAAGAGTTGGAAAAGGGAAAGTGATTTAAAAGTATCATCATGTATATTGTATACACCTATGCACAAAAAAACAGAGACTCTTCCCACGGAGTCTCTGCAAAGGTTTGTATAAGAATATTATAACTACCCTGATTTCATATTAATTGATGCATCTTTATTCGTCAAGGAGTTGTAGAAATTTGAATTTGACGATTTGGTAAATATCAATTTGATGAATTAAATTAGATGGCAATTGATGGAGTAACAAGTTGTATGAAAATTCGAGAAGTTAACAAAAATAAAAAGCAGTTTGTAGAATTAAGAAAATCGGAATTTGTGGAGAGATTTCTTGAACTTTCCTTATTTTACGGGCTTTCCAGCCCCTTAAATAGTGAAATGATATGTATTTTCCCTTATTTTTGCCCTTATGCGGAATCAGCAAGGGAAATAAGGGAATTTTTTATTTAGTCGTTGCCTGCCACTTTATCAAGAAGTCTGGCGGAGTTCCGCTTTGCCTTTCTTGTAGAGTGGGCGTAGACATTCATTGTGGTACTGACATCAGAGTGTCCTAACAGTTCCTGCACATCTTTTGGGGCAGCTCCGTTTGAGAGGAGGTTGCTTGTGTAGGTGTGTCGCAACTGGTGGAAATGGAAATTCTCAAATCCGTCCAGTCGTTTCGCAACTGACCGGCAGGCGATGCTGAGTGTGCTTGGAAGTTCCAGACATCCGTCTGGTCTCAAGCAGACAAAGGAGATTTCCTTGTAATCTGCCGGGATTTCTTCGGTTCCGTCCAGATGATAATATTCATAATACACTCTGTTTTTGTCCTGTACTTCTTTGTAGAAATTGCGGTGGTAAAGTTCACCATATTGCATCCGGCTTTTAAGCTGTTGTAGTGGTAAACTCATACTCTCAAAGTCCCGGAACTCAGGAAACTGCACTCTTTCCGGGACTTTCTTTACTATTTGGCTACCATTGCTTGTTTTATTTTATTTAGATGGTCACTAAGGTATCCGTCAAGACCATAAGACGTATCTTTGATGTTATCTGGAATATACACTTCTCCCAAATTGATTGTTATATAAGTTGCATGTGGCTCATTTGCAGTCATTCGCATAAGAGGTGCTTTTATTAGCTGATTTCTCCAGCCAATACCAAGTTCCAGAATTACTATTTTCTTATTATGAAAATCTTTGCAGAACTTTTCCCATTCCATTTGTACTTCCTGCTTTGGAGGCTGTGCGTTATATAAATCCATTGCAGCACCACAAACCGGACATTTGGGAAGAAATTCCGAAGAAACCAAGCCGTTTTTTTCAACTTCTGCCAGTTTCCGAATGATTGGAAGTGCAGGATATGTTTTATCGTGACATAGCCTGCTGCAACGCAACTCAATCCAGTTTCCCTCAAGCTCATATACCCTTTGTGGCTCAAAACCAGACATTTCAAAATGTCCCTCACCATTAGAAGTGAGGATGAAATATGGTTTATCTCCAACAATTGTTTTCAAATCCTCCATAACAGATGAAGTTGTATAATTTCCGCTGTAATGATTGACCAGTCTGCTAAAAAATCCCCATTTTTCCTCCTGTTTATTCCATCTGAAAAAGAAGCCATCTAAAATCTTTCGAAAACCATACTTTTCTTTATAATCCTTGAAAAGATTTTCAAATGCCTCGTCATCTGCAAACAGGTTTAGCCCTTCTGTGATGGATAAACCATTACTTGCACCGATCAATATTGCATCTGCATCCTTTATCTTTTGGGCTATTTCATAGTAATCATTCATTCTAAGCCTCCTTCCAGGACAGCTCTGACATCCCCAAGTACTTTTGCAATATCATCTACAATCACAATTCCCTTTTCTTCGATTTCTTTCGGAAGAAGATTGTATTTATCATTGACACTGACATAATAAGCATCTGGCAATGTACCAGTCAGATGCCAGAACGGTTCCTGAATAAACATTGGTGTCATACGCCCAACACCTAACTCAATAAAAAGAAGTCTTTTGTTCTTATTCTTTTCAAGATATTTCGACATTTTCTGGTATTCATGGTCATATTTTCTGCCCTGAAGGAAATTCCCATATCCCCTTACCCACGGAAAAGCTTCGGCACCGCAATGCGGACAATGGGGAATCAGTTCGTCCGGGACAAAAGTTCCGTCGGTCATTGCTTCATACATCTTTTTTACCGGTTCTACGGCGTCCCATGTATCATCACAGCATTGCCTTGAACACTGGAAAAATCTATGATCGCCCTGAATTTCACTTACCTTTTCTTCGGGATAAAGCTTCACAAACTGTGTATCCTGATTCGTTGTCAGAATATGAAAATCTTTTCCATTTAATATTGCATCCAGATCAATATAGGGTTTGCGAACAGGGGCTGTCTGTGTGGTATGTAAAAAAGTTGTCAGATATCCCCATCTTTCATTTGGAGTATCAAAGTCGTACTGCATGCCAGCAAAAGCACCTTTAAAATGGTATTTATCTGCAAATGGTTTAAAATATTTTCGATAGGATTCGTTGTCTTCGTAATAAAAATTGCCTCCTCCTGAGGCGGACAAACCGGAAGCACCGCCTACAATAATACATTCTGCATTCTGGATCTGTTTTGCAAAAATATGTATCTGCTCCTTATATGGAATCATCTTGTTTGAATTTTTATAAGGCGATTTTCCTACCATATACATTCCGTAATATCTTGAATAATTCATCTGTGTCTGCATAACAAGATTTTCGTATATACTCATTGTTCATTCTCCATTTTAATGCTGTTATATTATAATTTACAGCTAATATTACTTTCTTCTTGCCTGTTTGTCAATAGGCTGTTATAATACTTTTAACAGTCAGGAGGGGAATCATGAAATATTCAGTCAAATTAAGCCATGCAGTTCATATACTGGTTTTTATCTATTTATCAGAAGGCTTACCTCTTTCAAGTGACAAAATTGCAGAAAGCATCCATACGAATCCAGGATGTGTAAGACAGATTATGTCCGTACTCCGAAATGCGGAACTAATAAAAAGTACAACCGGACATCCGAAACCGGAACTCGCAAGAGAGCCGGAAACAATCTCGTTGCTTGATATATATAAAGCTGTGGAAGGTGATAAACCACTGCTCCATCTGGATACACATACAAACCCAGAATGTGGTATAGGCGTGAATATCCAGCTTGCACTCCAGTCTTTTTATGATAAAGTGCAGAAAGATGCGGAAAATTCTATGGCGGGTATCAGTCTTAGTGATATCATCAGGGGATATTATCAGCGGATTGAAAAATCAGAACAGACGGGGCGCTGATTATGGAAATCAAAAGGGATCATATACTAACAGGAAGTTTTTGTGCTCTTGGATGTGAAATATTATATGGACTGAGTTACATCTTCACAAAACAAGTAACAGCAGAGGTAAGTGCACTTTCTTTGCTTGGATGGCGTTTCCTGCTGGCATTTATAGTTATGAGTATATTAGCCGGGACATTCTGACAGAACTGAAGAAAGCAAACTGGACATCTTTTGTACTTGGCATTGTACTCGTGGGGCTTGAGGTCGGCTTTATATATGCATACAAAGCTGGCTGGAAAGTCAGTGCAGCCCAGATCGTTACTTCATCCATACTTGGGGTAATTCTCATCATTGTTGGATATGTTGGATACAAAGAAGCAATAACATGGAATAAAATAGTCGGCGTTATTGTATGCCTGGCAGGATTTGGATTGATTAATCTGAAATAAGTGCAAAGGTAAAAATAAGGACGATAACCTTAAACTGCGATAATGAGTTGATTTATATCCATTTCATTATCGCAGTTTTTTTAAAATTATAATTCAAGAGAATCTTCCGCATCCACCCACAACTGCATTGTACCATCAAGATACAATTTGGCATATTCCAACGGTTCATCAATGGCAAGTGCGTTCAATGCACAGTCAGATCCGGGTGTAGTCTTTAAATTTCTTTCTGCTTCCCAACAATCAATGCGGAGCATATAGCCAGCACTGGTATATACATCAATGCTGTTTCTGTGTGGATTGTATTCTGCAAATATCGTTCTCATCGTATCAAATCTCCTTATCATTCGATTAATCATCAGTTACAAAAATCAGAAGCATTTCAATCAGTTCACCATGTCACTTTTATTTTGTGTTATACTGTTTTATATAATTTTTTTGCCCTTGTATTTTCCCTTATCAGAGTTCGTAAACACTGGTGGGACGATATAACACAAGGAAAACAATAAGGGAAAGCTCACCTGCGACAAATCCAGTGTTTTCAATGGTTTGCGGAGAATTTAATAACAAAATATAACAGTTATTAAATTTCTTAAAACAGGTGAAATCTCAATTCAAATTTGTCGTTTTTTCAGTATATTATAATTTTTATCTTTCTGGCAGATAAAAGGCTTTTGTTTCTACAGAGTTGTCTTTAAAATCCATTTCTATATAATAATCCCGGATGAAAATTGATCGGTAATAATCTTGTAAGGAATAGATATCAAGAGTTTTAAAATCGACCAAACATAGCGGGATTGGTTCTTTCTTTTCATTTTTATATTTCCAATATTCTAAGGAAGCAGCAACTTTATCAAGGCAACTTTGGCAGAGATGATCCGTTAGATTTCTTTTGTTCAATTTATAGTTTTCCGGTAACGTGATATCTATCTCAGCCATTCCTCTGGAAACATCTCCATGAGAGGAATAGGTGATTTCGCCTGTGTTTCCAAAAAGTATATTTGAACCGGTTTTATTTGGTATTTCATTTCCGTTTTCATCATATGCTTTTAGTTGGAAATCTAAGACGTACCAGTCATTGAGGGAAATCAGTCCAACCGTATCAAATTTTCGATAATAGTCCATCATACTATAATCAGAACTTCCACATAAATAGCATGTAGAGAGATCTTTCAGGCTTGATTGCAGATCGTCAAAGGTTATTTCTATCCGTTCTTTTGGGGCGTCTGCTTTCAGAGAATGTGTTAGAAAAATACCGTGATATTGATGGATAGCATAACCGATGAGAAAGGATACAGCTAATAGGATGGTGCACCAGAATAAATCTTTCCTGATATGATAATATTTTTTTCTTTTTTCATGCATAATCGAATTCCTCCGTGAAAAAATATAGTGTACTTAAAATAAGTCCGTTTAAAACATTCTACCATTATTTGTACTTAAAATGAACTTGAAATATGAACTTAATATGTACTTATAGAGATGGAGAGAATAATCATGGAGAAAGAGAAGCATTTAGGATTACGGATTGATGCTGAAACGCATAAAAAACTGAAAAGCCTGGCAGAATTTGAAGGGCGTTCGATCAATGGAGAAGTGTTATATTTAATACGTCAGGCAATCATAGAATTTGAAAATAAGCATGGAGAACTGAAATAAAAGAATCTTCACATATGGATACAAGAAAAGCCCGTTCGGTTGTATGGAACGGGCAAATTTTATTTAGCCAGGAAATTGCTCTGTATTTCCAGTGGCATATTGTAGTTCTGACCGCGCTTGATCAGACTGTATAACTTGAAGCTCATGAGTTCCGGACTGGAATTTAAGCAGCTACAGAGCCCGAAATAATTCAAATCTTCGTTCTTTGACAGGTTTGCGATTTCTTTATCATCCAGGATAAGATCTGCAGCGAAAAGGTTCGCTTCGTATTCCGTATTATCCCTCATGTTATATAAGACATCGTCTTTCATCGGCGCCATTTTGAGCTGGGAACGATGCAGAATGATGTGACCGAGTTCGTGGGCGGCAACAATCTTTTTCTCTTCCTCAGATAGAAAATTGCTTACCATAACATAAATGGTCTGGCAGCTCATGAAACAGTATCCTTTTAATTTTTCGTAGCGGTCTGTTTCACCAACGATCACATTCATTTCTTCCAATATTTCAAAAGGATCCCTGGTCTTGAACTTTTTTACAAGTTTTTCTACTTTGTTGTAAATATATGAATTCCCCAAATATATCACCTCGTGTATGAATCAAACAGAAGCGGATAATGTTACTTCTGACAATAAAACTATATCCTATAGGCTGTCCAATAATCACCCCATCTATTTGGCATCTAAATATTTCTTTGGTGTAAATTTCTTTGCACGTTTCTTGGAATCCAGATATAAAGACTGGATCTCATCCATAAAGGCCGTTTTGTCTTCGTCAGAAAGTTCCCCGCCGGCGAACATTGCGGCGGCCTGTTCTAAGATCTGCTGAGCTTGTTTTGCTCCACGGTTTCCAAATTGTTCAGATGCTTCTGTAATAAAAGCCTCCTCTTCTGTCATGAGATAGGAGATATCACAGCTTAAAATGTCTGCAAGTTTCTGGTAAAGGTCATGTTTCTTTGGATAACGGCCTTCAATTTCCCATCCCCTAACAGTCCGAAGGGAGACACCGACAGCATCGGCTAATTGGGTTTGGTTGAGTCCTCTGTTTTTTCTTAAATTTTTCACTTTTTCACCGAATGTCATAAAAATACCTACTTTCTAATTGGCGTTTCAGGATCCCTGTGTATGATGCTGAAACGGGATAGGAAATAAATTTCCCATAATCAACAAGTTGCCTCTTGACAAGAGGCGAATGATTGCCTATAATGTGAATCACAACAGAACGGCAACTACTTGCCTATAATATAAATGATATTTCCTTTCTTGTCAATGGATTTACTGAAAATTGCCTATTTTGACACGATCTCTATCGTGTGAAAAAGAGCTGGGATGAGATCTGATTGCTTATGGGAAAGAGAAAGATAGGCAACTTATGGGAGGTGATTGATTTGAAACAGAAGGAAACATTCCTCTGTATTGATCTGAAATCTTTTTATGCTTCTGTTGAGTGTGTGGAAAGAGGACTGGATCCGTTTACTACCAATCTGGTTGTTGCAGATCCGGACCGATCGGTATCCACCATTTGCCTTGCTATCACGCCGGCTATGAAAAAGCTGGGGATCCGTAACCGTTGCAGGATCCATGAGATACCGGATCATATCGAATATATTGTGGCAAAACCGAGGATGCAGCTCTATATGGAGTATTCGGCAAGAATCTATGGGATTTATTTAAACTATGTGGCAAAAGAAGATATCCATGTTTACAGTGTGGATGAGTGCTTTATGGATGTCACAAGATACCTTTCCCTGTATCACCTTACAGCGAAAGAAATGGCACAAAAACTGATAGATGCGGTCATGGAAGAAACCGGAATTACAGCAACAGCAGGAATCGGAACCAATCTGTATCTTGCAAAGATCGCAATGGATATTGTGGCAAAACATATAGAGGATCATATCGGAATGCTGGATGAGATCTCTTACCGGGAACAGTTATGGGGACATAAACCATTGAGTGATTTCTGGCGCATTGGTTCTAAAACAGAGAGAAAATTAGCCGGATATGGAATCCAAACGATGGGAGATATCGCACTTGCCTCTATCCAGTCGGAAGACTGGCTGTATAAAATGTTTGGGATCGATGCAGAACTATTGATCGATCATGCATGGGGCTGTGAGTCCTGTAAAATGAGTGATATCAAAAATTATCATACAGAAGAGCATAGTCTTTCCAATGGACAGGTATTGATGAGAAATTACACATTTGAAGAAGCTGCTGTTGTTGTAAGAGAAATGACAGATGTACTGGTTCTGGATCTAGTGGAAAAGGGACTGGTAACGAATTCTGTAACCTTGTGGATCGCTTACGATCATCGTTTTGAGAGGGAGTCATCGAAAGGAACCGTAAGGTTTCCGGATCGTACCAATCGTTCCAGGGAAATAATCGATACAGTAGAAGCGCTTTATCGAAAGATTGCAGATCCACATACCGGGATCAGACGGATAGAGATCATTGCAAATAAGATAACGCCGGAAGGCTATCAGCAATATACTCTTTTCCAGGATTCCATAAAAGCAGAAAAGGAAAGACATCTGCAAGAAGCAGTATTACAGGTGAAAAAGCGTTATGGAAAAAATGCGATCATGCGGGGATCCAATCTGTTGGAATGTTCTACCTATCGGGAAAGAAATAATCAGGTTGGGGGACATCGTGCGTAGGAGGTGAAAGTATGCTGGCAAAGGCTTATCAGAAATATTTATATATTCCGAGACCGGTTTCCAAAAGATATCCTATGGATGTGCAGCACAGAGCGAAGCAATTTGCCCCTTTTGCAGCACTTCGGGGATTTGAAGAGATCGTACGGAAACAGGAAATACTTTATGAACAAAGGAAGATGTTATCCGAAGAACAAAAGTGTGGATTGGATAGGAAGCTTCAGATGGTTTCTGTTGGAATGAAGATACAGGCAACCTATTTTAAAGAAAGCCGGGAAATGAAACCGGCAGGTCAGTATCATACGATTTGCGGAACCGTTGAATTTTTTGATCCATCCATTCATTTACGGATTGATGATACGATCATTTTGATCCCGGATCTTTGTGAATTATCCGGTGATATATTTGAAGAATTGGAATTACCTTGTTAAATACAATCGGCAGAAATTCTTAGGATCCTGGGTGAGTGGGAATCCGGAGATAATAAGGATGGATGCGCCAGATCAACAAAGCAGGTCTGGGATTTGATGATCATGCTGTTCGTGCAGCTTTGGCACTTACGGAATGGACAACATGATGCTCATAAGGCGGATTTGATTTCCCTTTGATCCGTTGAGTAATAAAATGGAATTTTTTATTATTGCTTAAAGGAGGAAGCCTATGGGATCAGATGCTATCAGATGGCATGTACATTGCTCTGTATGCGGAGCATTTATTGAAAAAAGCGCACATTGCGATTCAGAAGTAGAGTGCAAGAAATGTAGAAGTACTTTGGAGATTTTAGTAAAAGATGATATTGTTTCAGTACGGCCTTTGCATATCAAAGACGAAAAACTGAAAGAAAGAATGCGGGTATATTCTCAAAAAGTGATGAATTCCCGAAAGGAAACTAAATAAAATGAGCTATTAGGATAAGCGGCGGATTTGGCTGGAACCATCAAGGCTGCACCTGATAGCAAGAGTTTGTCAAGGAGCTGAACCTGACTGGAATCATGAAGAGCCCGGCAAAACATTTGCAGATACAATGCAGGATGATATTTCATTCTGTGTCTGTGGAAGCATTTGTTTTGCCGGCTTTTTTTGTTTTCTCAAAAATTTAAAAAAATTTGAGTTTTTAACCTGTAAAACAGGGCTTTTTCCTTTCTATATATAGAGGGCAAAGTTTCGTGTGCAAAAATCAGAGATGATACGGAATTTTGTATGATATAGCCGAAGGAGGTAATTACATAGGAGCTGCGGGCTCCCGTTCAAAAAAAACGGGTGAGTTCGTGGCTAATTGTGATGAGATTTTTATAGAGTTCATGGATCACCCGTAGCCGTAAGGCAGAAAGGTGGTCCATATGTTGACATTAAAAGAATTAAAGAAAGTAGTAAAAGTGGCAGGTATGACAAAGAGAGTCCCTTCTGAAAAGGCGTTAGAAAAAGAAGAGATTGTAGTAAAGGAAATTTTGAGTGGGGAATGTGATATTACCGTTTACGCAAATGGGTATGTGTTATACAGGGAAAACGGAAAGAAAACCATCTTTCCACTCCATTCCTGTAAAGATTATCAATACATGGATGTGAAGGAAGATCGAAGCATTATGAACGAAGAATTTTTTGACAACGAAAATTGGTATATTCGTTTGTTAATGGAAGCAACGGATCGTATGGAAATAAATCAAACTAAGGTGGCATCAAACCATAGACTCGTTTCGTATAGCGATTATGCGGATGACAGGATCTTACTGCTAGATCCAGCTTCAGATTTTCTCGACCAGTATATTGAAAAAGAGATGGTCCGCGATTTCTTAGGTTGTCTGA
>ERZ836829.1041-NODE-1041-length-20885-cov-3.266923_pt1 | contig 20885 bp, 21 predicted proteins | sample MGYA00519574_ERZ836829 | MGnify/ENA primary metagenome ERZ836829 (study PRJEB31850, sample SAMEA3708808) | human gut metagenome | biome: human gut; feature: human-associated habitat; material: faeces | place: China | collected 2014 ... | reverse complement strand
TCGCACCGGAAACAACCATACAGGTGACAGATGTAGATAAGATGGGAGACCGTCCTATCTGCAACAGTCCTATTGTGATCGCGGAAGATTCCATTCTTTTAAGTAAAATGATCGATGATTCTCTGGAAAGAGCCGGATTTACCAATATAAAGAATTTTTCCAATGGTCAGGAGGCATGGGATTATCTTTCACAAATACATAATGATTCTGATCTGTATGATAAGGTCAATCTGGTCATTACAGATATCGAAATGCCGGAAATGGATGGCCACAGGCTTACAAAGCTGATCAAGGATGACGAACATTTAAAGAAAATCCCGGTTATCATCTTCTCGTCCCTGATCAATGAGCAGATGAGGCAGAAGGGGAAAGAATTAGGTGCAGACGAACAGCTTTCCAAGCCGGAGATCGGGCATCTGATCACAGTAATGGATGAATTGCTTGCCCGTTTTAAAAAACAGCACAGTCAGCAGTAAGGAGGACTCTAAGGATGGAAAAATATGTATTAACACAAGATCTTGTAACAGGAAATGAACTGATCGACAGTGAGCACAGGAAGATTTTTGACGAAGTCAATACCCTTCTGGATGCATGCTCAAAGGGAAAGGGAAGAGAAAATCTTTCAAGTCTGGGAGAATTTCTTGTTGAATATGTAACGAAACACTTTTCAGATGAGGAGGATCTCCAGAAGCAGTCAAAATATCCGGAATATACAGAACATCATAAATTTCATGAATGGTATAAACAGAAACTGGGTGATGCCATTATAAAGCTGGAGCAGGAAGGCCCGACGATCAATTCCCTTGGCGAGATCAACTATATGGTAAGCGTGCTGGTTAAGCATATCCGGGAAACAGACCGCAAGCTGGCCCAGTGGATCCAGAATGGAGCCAAAAATGAAGTTACAGCTTCTAAAGTGGCAACAGGATCAGCTGTATCAGGGAAAACTTCCTATATGGATACCGTTACAAAAGATGAAAGTACAGAAAATCTGGATATCCGTCAGATCCTGGATATGAAAGAGCTTCAGAGGATCCAGGATTTGTTTTTAACGGCTACAGGCATGACAGCAGCAGTAGTGGATATGAAGGGAAAATATATTATAAGAGGAAGCTCCTTTACCAGTTTTTACAGCCGTTATACCAGTGGAAAACACAATGAACTGCGTGAGTTTACCCAGGATCTTACAGTAGGAGGATTCCGTGCAGGTACAGTGATCGGAGGTATCGTCCTTGGAGATTATCCGGGTAATTCAGCCCCGAGCCAGGAAGTAGTAAGTGCCAGTGGACAGCTTTTAGCTGAGATGCTGAATCTGTGGGCTAATGCCCTTTATTACCGGAAGAGCAATGCAGACAGCGTAGAAGCATTTGCAAAAGAGGAAAAGAAAGTACGGGATGCAGTAGGACAGATCAAATATAAGGCAAAAGGACTGGAGCAGACAGCCACAATGGAAAAAATGCTTTCCCTGAATGCAGCCATTGAAGCAGGACGCGCAGGAAAAGCAGGTGTAGGCTTCGGGGTCGTGGCAGATGAGATCGGCCGTATGGCAAATGAGTCAGCAGCTGTATATCAGGAAATCCAGGAGCTGGTAAAACAGGTAGAGGAATCCATGGAACGCCTTGGCGAATAATACAGTGTATTTTTCTGATATCATGGTGTCAGAAAAACGGCTGGCACCTGTGTCATTGTATGCAGAAAAGAGGATAAAAGGAGATACATAAATGGTCATTACGGTTTCAAATCAAAAAGGCGGTGTGGGAAAGACCACAACATCAGCAGCGCTGGCGGCAGGATTTTCAATGGCAGGTAAAAAAGTTCTGTGTATAGACCTGGATCCACAGGGAAATCTTGGATTCTGCCTTGGTCTGGATACCGAAGGAGGATCTACTATACTGGATGTATTAAAAGGAGATATATCCATACAAAAGGCTATCAGCCGCACAGAAGGGATCGATATCCTTCCTTCTGATATTACATTAAGCAGCAGTGGTCTGGAGTATAATCCGGGAGAAGAAAAAGAATCTATTTTAAAAAATGTTTTAAAGCCGGTAATGGATTTTTATGACTATATTGTGATCGATACACCCCCTGCCTTAAATCTTCTCACAGTTAACGCATATGCAGTTTCTGATTATCTTATTATACCAATGGCATCGGATATCCTCAGTCTGGTTGGTCTGTCACAGTTAAAGGAAACAGTAGAATCTGTCCGCATACAGATCAATCCCGGCCTTAAGATCATGGGTATCCTGCTAAACCGCTTTAATCCAAGAACATGTCTTTGCAGGGATGTATTGGAAATGGCCGGGCAGCTGGCCGCGCAGCTGGAAACCCGGGTATTTGACACAAAAATAAGATCCGGAGTGGCTATTGCAGAAGCACCGGCCCATGGAGAAAGTATTTTTGAGTACAGTCCGAGAGCATCAGCTGTAAAGGATTATGGAAAGTTTTTAGATGAGGTAGAAAAGATCATAGGTTTCAGGGAGAAATAGTATGGCAAAAAAAACAAATAAAACCTCACATGTGCTGAACCTTATCACAGGTTCACAGCCGCCAGTTGCGTCTTCTGGCGAAACACAGCCGTCTTCTTCAGCTTCCGGTAAAACACAGCAGGAAGGATCAGCTGCTGAAGAACCGGTAAGAGTACCTTCCGCTAATGTGACTGTAGTTGATCCAAGAGAAGAAGGAAAGCTGTCGGAAGAGATCCAGAAGAATCTGATCCGTGAGCTGGAAAAAGAACAGGAAGAAAAACATGCAGAAGAGCAGGCAGAACAGTCCCGGGAGCAGGAAGAACAGCCAGAACAGTCCGAAGAGCAGCCCGAAGAGCAGCCCCAAACAAAGGACGGGACACCTGTACAGGAAAAAACTAAAGAGCCGGGATCTCAGGAAGAGCCGGGATCTCAGGAAGAGCAGAAGCAGGAAGATGGTCCAGGTTACCGGGTCGTAAATATCATGGAGGAGATCCTTACTCCGGAACTGATCCTTGACGCACTGAAAAGTAATGATACCTGTACCTGCAGCCGCTGTCAGGCAGATGTGAAGGCGCTGATGCTTACCAGGCTGCCGCCCAAATATATTGTAGCAGATAATACGGCAGTTCCGATGCTGTTAACCTATTACCACAATAAATTCCGTGTGGCTGTTATAAGCCAGTCCATAAGAGCCTGTATGGATGTAAAAGAACGTCCACGCCATATCTTATAAATTTTCATGCTGCGCCGAAATATTTATATAGAATCTATAGGATTACAGGGATAAAGTATACAGAAGCGGCGCATTTTATGTACTCCGCGACATCACATGACTGAAAGGAGCAGCAGATATGTCAAGTGTATCAAGTACAAGCAGCAGTCTTGGAAATACAGCTTTAAGAGGATTTGGTGGTTTAGCTTCCGGTATTGACAGGGATGCACTGATCGAACAGATGACAGCAAGAACAACATCCAAGATCACAGCCAAGAAACAGGCTATGACTAAACTGGAATGGAAGCGGGATGCATATCGTTCTATCAGCAATAAGATCATAGATCTTCAGGACAATTACCTTAGCTATTCAGCAACAAAGAGCTTAAAAAACAGTGATTTCTTTGCAAAAAACCAGGTCAGTGCACAGGGAGATCCTGCCTATACAAAATATATATCAGCGACAGGAAATGCAGACACTGCATCCAGAGTATCAGTTCTGGGAGTAAACAGATTAGCAACATCTGCCACATTGACCTCCGGTGAAAAGAAAACAGATTCAGCTATTACCTTAGGCGGCATCAGCAAGTCTGATTTTAAGACTAAAGAAGTAAAGACCTCCAATCTTTCCGGAACGAAGCTGACATTTGGAACCTACAGTATTACAGATAAGAAATTCACAGAGGAAGCAACCTTTACGTTTCCCACCAGTTATGAAAAAAAGCTGGACAATGGAAAAACAGAGACAGTCACCATTGATTATACAGCCAGTTCTAAAGATATAGTAGACCAGCTGAATGAAGCCCTTGATTCCCAGGGATTTCTCGGAAAAGATGGAAAGAGCGGCATTAAATTTGAACTGAAGGGTGATAAGATCCAGATCAGTCAGACAGAGAGTATTACCGATAAAGGAAAAAGCTGTGTGATCAGGGAAACATCATCTGCTTTAAAGAGTCTTGGCTTTAATTCCGACGGGGTGGATATAGATAACGGCATTTCACTTAAGAAATTTAACGACCAGATATCTAAATCATTGGAGGCTGCAGCTATAACAAAGCAGCCCCTTCTCGGCTATCTTAAGGGAAAATCAATTTCTGTTTCTTATGGCGGACAGACAAAGAATATTGAACTGATCGGCGATAAGGAAGAGATAACAAATTTTGAATTTGGAGATTTTACGAAGAGCTTACAGAAAAAGCTGGATAAAGCCTTCGGTTCAGAAAAGGTTACTGTAGGAACGGTTACTGTAGGAGAGGGTAAGGATTCAAAGGAGATCCTGGCGTTTACTGCAAAAGACAACAAACAGACATTACAGATATCCGCAGACTCAAAGGAACTCCAGAATGCCCTGGGTATCACATCTACCCAGTCAAACAAGATCAGTACAGGAAGCAGCCTGTGGGAGAACAGGGTCAAGCTGGGACTGGTAAAGGAGGACACTAAGTACAATACAGAAGAAGAGTTAAACAATGCAAAAAAAGAGTTAAACAATGCATTAGAGAACTTTATAGTCAATGGTACAAAAATAGAAGGCATTACTGCTGATACTACAGTTAGCGAACTGCTTACTGCGATCAATAATAATAAAGATGCGGGAGTAACTGCCATCTATCTGGACAGTGCAAATAAATTTGTTCTTTCTTCCAATGAAAAAGGTGAGGGCCGTGAGATCAGCCTTGGTGCAAAACCAAATGATATTACTGATGCAGCATATATCATTTTCGGCGGTAATGGGATGGAAAGCCATAAAGGTACAGATGGTGAGATGAGTATTCTCTATAATGGTGTAAAGACCACCATTACCAGCAGCAGCAATACCTTCTCCATTGACGGTCTGGATATTAGAGCCACGAATACATTTAATACAGGCTCTGCAACAGCAGAAGGCGGTGTCAGCTTTACTGCTTCAGCAGATACAGAAAAGGTGACAGAGACTGTAAAGAAATTCATTGAAGCTTATAATGCCATGATCGATGAGGTTCGCACCCAGGCAACAACCAAGCCGGACAGTAATTATAAGCCTCTGACAGATGACCAGAAAAATGAAATGAATGAAACCTCCATTAAAAACTGGGAGGATAAGGCAAAAGAGGGTATTCTGTACAACAGCAGCGCTTTAAAAGATCTGGACAATGCTACCCAGGGCATTTTCTCTTCAATGATGATAAATGGTGTTTCTTATGACGATCTTGAAAAGATCGGAATTTCCTTCTCAGATGATTACACAGCAGGTGGAAAGATCGTATTTGATGAAGAAAAGTTTAAAACGGCCATGGACAGTGATCCGGAAAAGGTATCAGACCTGTTCACAGGCACGCATGGTATTGTAAACACCATAGACAGTACTCTTTCTACTTATGCCACCAGATATGCAAGCAGGAATGGAAATTCCTATGGTGTGCTTATTGAAGAGGCAGGATCTGAAAAACTAAGCCTGACCCTGACTAACAACAGTATTTATAAAGAATTAAAGGATATGCAGGAAACCATCACAAACCTGCAGTCCCAGCTGTCAACTGAGCAGGACCGTTATATCAGCCAGTTTACGCAGATGGAAAGGCTGATCAATCAGATGAATTCACAATCCAGCTACCTGTCACAGTTAGGTGGCTGATGGGGGTAAGAAAGCATGTATGAAAAGTTTAAGCAGTACAAGGAAAGTACGATCTATTCTATGAGCAATCTGGAGTTGTTGCTTTTATTGTATGATGAAGCAGTGAAGCGTCTGAAAATGGCACAAATCGCACTTGAGGATAAAAAATATGAGACTTTTGAAGAATGTCTCGAAAGAACAGGACGGATCGTCCGGTATTTAATACAGATACTGGATATGCAGTATCCCATCAGCAAGGATCTGAAACGTATCTATGAGTACCTGATCTATGATATCAGCCGTGTTAAAGCAGGAAGGGAACGCAGGGCAGAAGAGATTCCAAGGATCAGCCACATACTTTCTGAATTAAGAGATGCATTTAACCAGGCAGGAAAGATTTCCGGTGATCAGCATATTGTGAGAGAACGAAGTGTTTTCGGTTAAAGGAGAATATATGAGCGCAGACTTGGAAACAATTTTGATATATCTTCAAAGGAGATATAATATATTAAGAGAAGTTTGTAGTCTGACGGAAGAACTGGCGGAGGCAGTGGAGCGCGGCGACACAGTCTCCGCTTCTCTTCTTTTAGATATGAGGGGAGAACAGCTGCAGCGCCATGCAGACTGTGAAGAACAGATCATCCTGCAGACTGTGGGAAACAGCCTTCAGGACCGGTATCTACGAGATCTGGCTAAAGGTCCATTAAAGAATGTAAAAAGCTGTTTTAAAGGAAAGACAGAGCGGGAAAAAATGCTGGAGAAGCGTATTGAAGATCTGCGTTGCCGCACAGAAAAGCTTTTAGATAAGATACGCAGAATCGATGGGGGACTTAACAGAAGAATATCAAAAAACAGGTGAAGTTAAATGGAAAATCAAAACTTTTATGAAGGCCGCATGCTGGTAAATATGGCTGCATTTGTTATGCGCCAGGATGATTTAAAGCCGCTTCATGGAAATCTGGACTGGGAAAAGCTGTTCCGGATTGCAGATTATAATAAAATTTCAAACCTGATCTATCTTGCAATCCTGGGAAATAATGAAAAAATACCGGAACGGTGGAAAACACGCTTTTATGAGCGCTACAGTGATATTCTGAAATTCAACGAAAGCTGCACAGAAGGAGAACGGGAGATACTGGTCCTTCTGGAATTAAAAAAAATCCCGGTACTCGTCCTTTCCTCCAGTAGCCGCAGACAGCTGTATCCAAGAGAGGAAATGGCGGGGGAAAGCTCTCTGAAGCTTTTTTTTCTTGACCCGGAAGATTATCTTTTTGCAAAAGGCTATCTGGTCAATATAGGCTACGAAACGGATACGCTCTATCCGGGAGTGGGTGAAAAGATGCGTATACCAGGCCGTTTTTCTGTTGAAATCTATGATACCTTTCCTTTTAAAACCCAGGTATACCAGAGGGGGATGGAAAAGCTGATCCAGCGTGCTTTCCTGAAAGAAAATGAAAACTACATTTATGAATGGAATGCCATAGACCAGCTGGTATACCTTATGGTGCAGTCTTCTTACCTATATGTAACAGGACATCTGCAGATACGCCATCTGGCAGACTTATATGTATTTTACAGAAAAGCAGCAGAAGAAAACCAGCTTCAGGAGCTTGAGAACCGGTTAAAGGAATTTAAAGTAAATATACTGGCGCAGAAGCTTCTGCATTTAAGCTATATGTGGTTTGGAACACGGGAAGAATGTGCCAGCATGGAGACAGAGGAAGAAGAACTCCAGGTATTTGATATACTGGAGAAAAATGTATTCTATGGCATGACTGGGAAATTTGGGCCGGAAACAGATGAACAGGCGCTGGATCTTAGATCAGACATATTGAAAGAAGAAGAATGGGAAAACCGCATGGAAAAAAGAGCATTATTTTACCGGCGTCTGAGAGAGTTTTTTTCTCTCGTACGCCGGCAGCTGAAAGAGCTATATGATATTTGGTTTAGCAGATAAGAGTCATTTTATCAGTATTCACCCGTTTGCGGGTCACTAAGCTTATGGTCTATTTCTTCATATAAGAATTCAGTCCTTTTTCAATAGAGCGCAGTGAATCTGTATCAGATAATAAGGCATCCAGGTTGCTGCGTTCTGCTTCTGTCAATTCTTCCCGCAAAATAGAAATATGCTTCGGGGCATTTATAGCCAGGCTGACAGATCCATTGTCGCAGTCAAGTACAGTGATGCGTATGTCATTCCCGATCAGGATACTGTCATTTTTTTTACGTTTCAGTATCAGCATGGCTATTTATCTCCTTTTTAGTGTCCTGTTCCTTTATCTCTTTACCAAGAAGAGAACGTAAGGTATGGCGGTAATTATAGTCAGCGTTGGATAAGATCACCTGGATCCCTTTGCGGGTATCCGGATTAATGGCAAGAGGACATTTCAAGTTGACGGTTCCATCCAGATAATCCTTCTTTACAGTACATATGGCATAATAAGACAATTCATCACTGGAATTTACTTCCAGAAAGGATAATTCTTCCGGTAGAAGAACCGGTGAATAAGAAGGAAAGAGTGCTGCTGCATCGATGAGAAAAAAGGCTACATAAGGTTCGTCTACAGACTGCAATATCAGCAGGGAGCTGTCATCTTCCTCCATAGAGAGGGGAAGATAGTCATGGTACTGGGAAAAACCAAATAAACCATCTGGAAATACAACCAGCTCGTCTTTCGTATAATCCATCTCGCCGTAATATTTTGTATCAATCTTCATGCTTGTATAAGCCTCCGGGGATCAGTTTTTATATGGTAATATTAAGAGCAGGGGAATCCGGCTCTTTTTTTGGTGGAACATAATTGGGGGTGCCGGTATATATAAATTCTACTTCAGGGTAAGAGGTTATGATGGTCATTTCCAGGGCTGGTATGTATTCCAGATCGCCAGATGCCACACGAAATTCAAATTCACCTCTCTGAAGGGTATACAACCCATTATTGTCAGGGCTTCCAGAAAATGGATCACCAAAGCTGTTTCCTGATCCAGAGACGTTTGCTGCGCCATGTACTCTTTGCACAGTATCCTGGAGATCAAAAGCTTGTCTGATCTCCTGGATACAGGTCATGCTTTCCGGAAAACTGATCCCGTAATTTTGAGCCTGGCGTGCTTTCAGGCGGTATTGGGAAATAGCCTGATGCTGTCTTGCTGCCAGCTGGTCCTTTGAAACCAGCCTGGCATTTTGACGGAAACGGACAGATTCAAAAGGTTTAAAATTTGCTTCAATCACAGGTTTCATACATTTTCACCTTCTTCAGACCTGAAAATAGAAAGTTATTTTTTGCTTGTTTTTTGTAAACAATGTATCGGTATCATTTTATAAAATCAAAAAGAGATGACTGCATCAGGTTTGACCCCATTTTTAAAGCAGCAGAATAGGAGTACTGGTAAGAGTACATTTCTGTGATGGCCTCATAAGGATCAGCTCCGAGAATGTCTTTGTATTCCTCTGTCAGGTTGTCGCTTAAAGTATCAAGACGGGTTTTTGTAGTTTCTACCAGGGAATATTTATTGCCAAGGTCGCTGTAAACGGTGCTGATAGTATGCTCTGTATTAGCTGCATCTTTAAGTACACTGCCCATAGTATCTGTAAATTGATCAATGGTCGTAGTATCATTGATATAATTATCACAGGCCATAACCGAACGGCTGAGAAGTGCCACAGGAGTGGTTTCCAGGGCAGCTTTGACCGCTTTCTTTGCAGCATCATCAGACATGGCATTTAAGGAATCTGAAGTAAGCCCCGTAAGCATATTCAGTCCTCCGGTATAGGTATCTAAAAGAGACTGGCGCTTGGAAATATCGCCATAACCGATATCTACCCGGCCTTGTTCTCTCATAGCTGTCACAAGGCTGTTCAGGTCATCATCACTTAAATTATAGCTGTAAGTATTGTTGCCCTTATCATAAGCCATGGTCATATTGATCGTTTTTGTTGAGCCATCTGAATACTTATGGGTATAAGTAAGGGTTTTTCCATCTCCGCTTAAAGAAAACGGAGCTGTTGTAATATCATTTCCGCCGTAAACATAGAAATCCTGATACTGGCTGTTCAGATTGCTGACCATGCTCTGCACATCCTGAAGAAGAGCATCTCTTTTTGTCTGGACAGAAGTTTTTGAGCTGTTATGGGAGGAATCCAGCACATACTGCATGGAAGTCTTACTGTTGCTTAAAGTTTTCTGGATATCCCTTGCGCCCTGCTCCTGCTGGTACAGACGGTTTTTAATATCACCTAAAATAGAACTTTTACTCTTTGCATCCTGATATAAATGATCCATTTTCTTTCCCTGATAATAAGCAAGAGGATTATCAGCAGCTGTTTCATAAGCAGCGCCGGTAGAAACCTTGTTCATGCTTTTATTCAGATTGCTTTGAAGGTCATTTAAAGAAGAAGTATACCTGCGGTAAACAGATGAACGTACAACTCTCATAATTTATTAATCCTCCTTATATTTATGCACCAGTATTACTGATCAGGGTATTCAACACTTCATCAAGGGCAGTCATCAGACGGGAAGCAGCATTGTAGGCTGAAACGTAGGCCATCATATTGGTTGCTTCTTCATCCAGGCTGACACCGGAAAGAGATTCTCTGGAGTCCTGGATACTGTTTAAAACAGTTGTGCCCGTCTTTAATGCAGTCTGGTTGGAACTGGAATCAGATGCCAGCTGGGTGGAAAGGTTATTCATATAATCAGCAAATGTCTTTCCATTCAATTTCGTGGTATCCTTCATAGCTGCGATCATATCAAGGACTGTATCTGTGCGGTTGGTGCCGTCTGTAGAAATATGGATTGTTCCACTGGTCCAGCCTTTGCTGATACCGATATTTCCGGCTGTTATACCAGTTGTTGAGTCATCGGTGGAATTAGATAAAAGATTCTGATCCGTGTGTTTTTTGCCATTGTTGATGTCATTCATGGATTTTGCGAAAGTGGAAGCTAACTGATTCAGTTTTTCTGAGTAATACTGGTATCCACGGACATCATCCACAGCAGTAGATCCATTTATCACATTGCCGGTACCTGTTTTCTGGAGCATATCCAGGCTTGCCTGAAGAGAGCCGCCTTCAAAATGGATCCCTTTTGACTCTGCGTATACATCTGCAGCTGCCTGTCCATTCCCTTTATAGCTGGGGGCTTTTTCAAACTTGATGGAAATGTTTGCAGGATCAGAAACAGAAGCAGCTGTCTGGTGATCGCCTTTTAACACACTTAACTGACCGTAGTTTTTTGTGAGACCGTTAGCACCAAGGTCAGATCCGTTTACCAGGATCAGCTTCTGGCTCTTTCCCTGGGCATCAATATAATTCATGCTCACTTCCAGGTCATCAGGCCAATCTTTCTTGCCGATCACAGCACCATTTGCATCATAGTCATAGGCGTTATTCCCGGAATGGGCATCATCCTTGTAATATCTGGTTTCAACAGGAATATAACCGGAAAGCTCATCCAGGAGAAGATTACGTTCATCCTGCAGTTCCAGAGAAGGATGACCGGCAACCTGGTTACGTTTGATCTGTACGTTCAGGTCACCGATCTGGCGGAGGATGTCATTGATCTTCTGCACATCGCCCTGTTCACTGCTGCCTTCCCCTGTGAGCCTTTGAAATTCATTCTGTTCGGCCTGTGTGATCTGTCTGGATGCCTGGTTAAAAAGATTACATACAGACTGCATTTTAGTTCGCAGCTCACTTTCATAGATGGGATCGGATACCTTTGCAGGATCCTGCATGCTTGTAAGGGTAGACTGGACATCATCAAATGCCTGACGGATGCCGGAAATGGTTGTTTCGTCCAGTACCTTTGACAGGGAATTAAGGGCAGTCTGTAAACGATTGGTATAGCTGCAGTCAGCAGACTGGCTGCGGTATTGGATATCCAGATAAGGATCTCTGATCTGTGAGACCCGGTTCATGCTTACCCCAAAGCCTACTGCAGTTTCATTCCCATTAGAATAATGGGAAACAGGATTCGTATAATTAAGGCTGGATACCTCTAACTGCTGCCTGGTATATCCGGCAGTATTCATATTTGACAAATTCTGTCCTGTAATATCCAGACGTTTCTGGTTGGCCTGGAGAGCGGACAGAGCGGTATTAAAACCGGAAAAAGTTGCTCTTACCATAAAGTATTATTACCTCCAAAATATAAATATCCTGCAGTCCCCACAGTTTTATCAGACATATTTGTCATAAACATGAGGATCGCTCTGCTTCGCACCGGAAAGGCGCTGTTCTAACTGCTTCATGCGGATCCGGATCAGACGGTCTGTGCCACCTTTTATCTTTTTCAGCTTTTCAGCCTGGCTGGATAACCGTTCCAGGATCGGCGAAAGAAGTGCCACAACCTCCTCGCTGTCCTCCTGCATCAAAATCTGGCGGAAAGTAAGGCCCTCAAGACCCGACTTGCGAAGAAGATCACTTCGTTTTTTATCTAGTCCGCGCAGCTGCAGTAAAAGCATGTTTTCATCATTTAAAAGAGATTCCAGCTGATCGGGATGATCAGCTGAAATAACAGTTAGTTTATCAGCCTCAACCTGGCATAACTGTTCTAATACAGTACACAGCTGTTCTAATACCGGGATCAGGCTTTCAGGCGCCCTCATAGATTATACATGGCCCTTGCAATGGCCATGGGATCCGGTTCGTAGGTTCCTTCCTCAACCTGTTTTTTCAGTTGGGCAGCCTTTTCAACGGAAACGCCTTTCTCGCGGCAGACATCTTCTGTAATGCTGTGAGCCAGAGATCGTGCAAAAAGTGTTTCATCAGCCGAAATACCTTCGGTGTATTCAAAACTGGCTCGGTCAAGATCAGCCGGTTTTGCAGAAATTTTATCAGACAAAGCAATATTGCTTTGTCTCATTGATACATGTTCCATGTGTATTTGCTCCTGGATAGAATCTTGAATTTTCATACAATTACTCCTCACCTTAAAATAAAACGGCAGGACCACAAAAGTATCCTGTGATTCTCACATGCTTACTGAATCTATGTAAATTATCGCCTTTTTTCTTGAAAATATAAGAAAAATTATATTTATAAAAAACGGGAAAACGACGACTAAATAAACATATGGAAGTATGCAGGATAAACTCATATTAGTATAATATATAGAATTAAAAAGAAAAGGAATAAAACATGTCTAATATATTACAGGTAACAGATCCTTCTACATATATAGATAATAGAAATGTCCATACAGGCCAGGAGCAGCAAAGCGCCCTGAACAGTTCCCAGATCCAGAATCCTTCTGACCCATCTCGTGTAGTGCGGGCAGATGGACAGAAAAGCGGTACCGCTGGTGACCAGGAAAATGAAAGTGGCTTCAGCGTCCGCAATTATAATGGAAATTATACTGACTTTCTTCAGAAGCTGGGGCAGGAAAATGAAATAAAGGATTCCCTGGGCCGGATCCTGTTCCGGGATGGAGCCTTTATCGCTAAAGGTGATGAAGGTCTGGGCAAAATGGTGCAGCAGCTGCTGGATTCTGCCAGTTTTGAAGATCCTGGCCAGCTGCTGGATTTTTTGAAAATGCAGGGACAGACAAAATTTTCCGGTACTTTCTTCGAAAACCTGAGAACTCTTTTGCAGCAGGAAGGAAACAGAGGCCTGCAGGAAACAGCCCTCAAATTCCTTCAGGTATTCAACAATTATTCCAGCGGCGAGCATCTTTTAGGACAGATGCAGGAACTAACAGATGATATAAAAGGAATGCTTTACACCTCTGCAAGACAGGAATACGCATCGATTCTGGATCAGCTGGACTGGAATGCAGAAAATGGGGAAACGAAAGAAAATGCCCAGGTTTTGTTTCAGAAGCTGGTCCCCTTTCTTTCAAAATATATTTCCCGTACCCATGATTATGGCAGTGTAAGAAGCAGCGTGATCCAGCTGATCCTTTATGGGGCACGTTATGAAAACGGAAGCAGTGTCCTTCTCAGGAGCCTTTTTGAACAAATTGCAGCTAATAGGGATTTTAAACGTTTTTTTGAAACAGAGCCTGAAGAACTGTATGCTGTACTTACCGGTTCAGAAGGAAAAAAAGGAAATATTTATGGAGATATCTTTGGCGCACTTGTGGAAAGAGGAGCAAAAGGAGAAGCCGGGCTGGAACAGGTACAGGATTTTTACCAGCTAATGCGTGGGATGCTGGTAAACGAAAGCGTATATATGCCTGTCAATCATTTTATCCTTCCTTTTCAATATCAGGGAAAAGAGGCGGTATCTGAATTTTGGATCGATCCGGATGCAGAGAAAAAAGAAGAAGAGAAAGATGGCGGCAGGAAAATACGCCTTCTGGTGGACTTTGAGATCAGGGGATTGGGAGATTTCCAGCTTTTGGCAGATCTCCAGGATCATAAAATATCCATGGAATTGGGAGTTCCTAAAAATCTTTCTGCCGGTGCCGGAGAGATACAGGCAAAGCTTCAGGAAATATGTACCAGAAACGGGATGCGCGTGAAAATGATGCAGGTACAGGAAAGAAAAGCTCATTACCGTCTTCTGGATGTTTTCCCAAAGATAAGAAAAAAGGAGAATGGAATCAATGTCAGCGTTTGAGCGGCTATTAGAGCAAAAGGCAGTTGCGCTTCAATATTCACCGGAAAAGGACACTGCCCCGGTGATCGTTGCTTCCGGAATGGGATATATGGCAGAAAAGATCACAGAAGCAGCCAGAAAATCAGGAGTTCCTGTTTATGAGGATGATTCCCTTGCAACTCTTTTAAGCAGATTACAGCTGGGAGCGGCAGTGCCGGAAGAATTATATCAGGCGATCATAGAAATCTACATTTATTTTTTAGGATATGTGCCGTCATCGGAGGAAAAAGAGAATGAAACAAAATCCAAAAATACCTGATAGAAAGTTCAGACACAGACATAAAATGTTTCTGCTCCTTCTTTCGGGAGTCTTGCTGTTTCAGTGGGGAAAGATAGATGCTTTTGCAGCAGCAAAAGAGATAAAAACAGTAAATATCCGTGTTACATCCAAGCTGGAAGCAGGCAGCAAGCTTCCAGATATAAAACTGGAAACGACCACGGTTTCAGATGGAGAAGTGGCAGTAGATGCAAGTGGAGGTAAATACAGCGTTTCCGAGGCCGAATGGACGGATAAAAGCTCCAATGAACTGAAAGCTGCTGAAGAGCCTCAGATGAAAGTCACCCTGGAACCGGAAGATGTCAGTGAAGATTATTTTGTTTCCAGCTATAAAAAAGCAAATGTAAAGATCAGTGGGGGCACATTTGTGTCTGCCAGACGAGATGGAGATGAACTGGTAGTTACCCTGCGGGTAAAAGGGATCAAAGGAGACTATGCTGCTCCGGAAGATGCCTGGTGGAATGAAAAAAGCCTGGGACAGGCTAAATGGGAAAAGCCGGATAACACATCCGGTTATTACGAGGTACAGCTTTACAGAGGAAAATCGAAAGTTTACAGCGTCTCCCAGACCAGTGCAGTCCAGTATAATTTTTATCCATATATGACAAAAACAGGAGAGTATACCTTTAAGGTACGCACGGTACCGGGAACGGATTCCCAAAAAAAATATGGTGGAAAAAGTGAATGGATAGAATCCGGGGAGCTTTCCATTACAGACCGGTATGTATCAGATGGTAAAGGACAGCAATCAAAAAATCCTTCTGCAAAGCCCGGAACCACAGATACAGTAGGCTGGGTAAAAAAAGACAATATATGGAATTACAGATTTCCGGATGGCTCTATATGCCGGGGTGCATGGCAGTCGCTCAACGGATACTGGTATTATTTTGATGTCAATGGCACGATGCTCACCGGCTGGCAGAAGCTGGCAAATGACTGGTATTACCTGTATGATACCGGGGAAATGGCAGCCGGATGGGCAAAGATCAATGGACAGTGGTATTATTTCTGGCCATTAACGGAAAATGGGCATACACAGGGAACCATGGCTTATGGAGGCTGGAAGATCATAGGGGCGGATTATTACTTTTTCAGGGAAGACGGCTCCTTATATACCGGCTGGCTGGAACAGAATGGTTCCTGGTATTACTTAAACACACTTGACAACAGCCTTCAGGGAGCCATGCTTACCGGCTGGCTGATCCGGGAAGGGAAAACTTATTTTCTGGATGCTGACGGAGTTATGGCTACCGGCTGGTATCAGGTTGACGGGAATTGGTATTATTTTTGGCCGGATTCAGGTGAAATGGCAAAAAACCAGTATATCAATGGATTCTATGTTAATGAGGACGGGATCTGGTACAGGTAAAGATATGTGAGGAATGGATATGAAAATGATCAGAAAAATACTCCTTTGTGCCGGAACAGGACTGCTGCTTGGAACAGGAAGCTTACAGTCTGTGCCAGGGGGAATCTTTCATATGTATACAGCTTATGGGGCAGAGAGCAGCATCATCGAGAGCATGAGTATTAAATTTGACACCACTTTTGGAGATCCGGAGGAAATACCACAGCCCCAGATCACCATCAGCGGATCAGGGGTATCCATTGGGGATATTTATTACAAAACAGAATATGAAAACTGGAAACCTGGTAAAAAGGTACGGATGGAGATCACTGTGGATGCTGCAGAGGGAAAGTATTTCCCTGTGTCCCTTGGACGATCCAAATGCCGTGTGACCGGGGCGGATTTTGTATCGGCGAAAGCCCTGGATAATACCACCATGCAGGTAAAAGTGAACTATACGCCGGTCACTGTTCTGGGTGACACAGCTTTAGCAGGCTGGAGCTCATATGACTCAGAAAAGGCAGTGTGGAAGAAGGTAGACTATGCTCCGGGCTATACCCTGACTTTATATGGAAATGATAAAGTGGTGAAACGGATGACAGTTACAAGTAACTCTGTCAGCTTAAAGGAGTACATGACAGATCCGGACAAGATCTACTATTATCAGGTAAAAGCGGTCCCGGTTACGGCAGAACAGAAAAAATACTTAAAAGAAGGGGAATTTGTTACATCACAGGAACAGGATATGGATGACAGTGAGGAAGAGGAGAAAGAAAAAGAACATGCAGCAACTTCCCAGAGCTGCAGTACTGGTCCCGGCGTAGCAGGTTCTCTGAAGGGAGACAACTTTGTTATGCCGGATGGTACTCTGGCAGTCAATACCTGGAAGCTGGTGGGAGGTATATGGTACTACTTTAACGCAGAAGGAAACCGTACCAGGGGATGGTTTCTGTATGGTGGAAAATGGTATTATTTCGACGGAAATGGATGTATGAAGACCGGCTGGGTGGATACAGGAAACGGAAAATGGTATTACTTAAACCCGGATGGGGATATGAAGACCGGTTGGCTGTATGATAAAAATATCTGGTATTATCTAAATAACGATGGATCTATGGCAGTAAACTGTTCTCAGGACGGCTGGTACCTTGGAGCAGACGGCGCAGGCCGAAAGGAGTAAAAAATATGAGTTTAGCACCGATAACAGGAGATGGAGTAAAGTTAGCTGCACAGGCAGCAGATCAGACACAGAAGACAACACCGGTCCAGGAATTTCAGGGGATACTGAAAAATGGACTGAATACCATAAAAGAAGATATGGATTCTATTTTCGAAGAAGCTTCTGCTTTATATCAGATCCCTTCTAAACTTCTCAGGGCGGTGGCAAAGGCAGAATCAGGGTTTAATCCAAAGGCTGTATCCAAAGCAGGGGCTATGGGCGTGATGCAGCTGATGCCGGGAACAGCCCGTTCTCTTGGAGTAAGCGATCCTTACAATGCCAGACAAAATATCCTTGGAGGGGCAAAATACTTAAAACAAAATCTGGACCGGTTCGGAGGAGACGTAAGCCTTGCACTGGCAGCTTATAACGCAGGTCCGAACAGTGTGACCAAATACGGAGGCATCCCACCATATAAAGAAACACAGAATTATGTAAAAAAGATCATGGCAGATTATGCGGGAAACAATACGATCCTGGCAGGACGTACGGTGAGTACCGGAACATATGGTAAAACATCCGGCAGTACAGCAGTGAGCAGCCTTATAGGAAGTGGCCTTACAGGAAGCAGCCTTGGTACACTTCTGGCAGCAGGAAAGGGAGAGAACCTTTCCGGGGAAGACTGGTCTAATATGGTGCAGATCCTCCGTCTTCAGATGATGATGAATATGGGTAAGGATACGGGTACGCTGATCTGACAGACAGATACCGGATTGCTGCGTGCTTTGCACTCCCGCAATTCCGGCTTTTTGACCCTGGTATCAATAAAGTAAGGCATTTTGCCGATAATAAAAACAAATGGTTATTTAAGGAAGGTGAAACATCATGCAGGTGCAGAATAACATAGCATCCATAAATGCTGCCAGAAATCAGGGGATCGAAACAGGAAAGCTGAAAAAGTCCCTTGAAAAGCTGTCTTCCGGCTTTCGGATCGTCCGTGCAGGAGATGATGCAGCTGGCCTGGCGATCTCGGAAGGTATGCGCAGCAGGATCAACAGCCTGAACCAGGCGATGAAAAACATTGATGACGGCATCGGACTTACCAATGTAGGAGATGGCGCTTTGACAGAGGTCCATTCCATGCTCCAGAGACTGAAGACTCTGGCTTTAAAATCTGCAAATGGAACTTACGATCAATCCAACAGGGAAACCTTGAACATGGAAAAAGACCAGATCCTTGAGGAGATTGACAGGATTGGTTCTACCACTAAATTTGGAGGAATCTCCCTGTTTTCCAGGGCAGATGCCAATACAAATACACAGCTTTGGCAGCCGCCAAAGCTGGACGATACGATCCCGCTCCAGATCGGCGGTTCAGCTCAGGCTGAAGAAGTTCTGGATGTAGAACGCTATTATATAGGAAGCAAGGAACTACAGTTGGATCAGACAGATTTTTCCGATGTAGAAAAGGGACATAAATCTGTGGGATACATTGAAAACGCGATAGAGGCTGTTTCTAAGGTCAGGGCATCTTTTGGAGCTGCTTATATGCATCTGGAGCATACTCACAATAACTTAAGTGTTACAAGTGAAAATATGCAGGCGGCAGAAAGCCAGATCCGTGATACCAATATGGCAGAGGAGATCACAAAATATACCAGCAGTAACATCGCCCTACAGTCCTCTAATATGATACTTACAAATGCAAATAATCTCCCTCAGACCATACTTGAACTTTTAAAATAAAAATGAAAGAAATAATGAAAAACAGGCTTATGTTTTTTTGACATAAGACGATATATACATATAGAAAGAAAATTCTGCTGTTCCAGAAAGGGCCCTTGGGACAGTAGAAGACAGAGGAAAGGAGTCCACTGCCATATTTTCTTTTATAAAAGGAGGAATTCATTATGGTAATTCAGCATAATATTGCAGCAATCAATTCTTACAGAAACTTAAGTACAAACCAGAACGCACTGAGCAAAAACTTAGAGAAGCTGTCTTCCGGTTACAGGATCAACCGTGCAGGCGATGACGCTGCAGGTCTGGCTATTTCCGAGACCATGCGTTCCCAGATCAATGGTTTGAACCAGGCTGTAAACAACGCAAACGATGCGATCGGTCTGATCCAGACAGCAGAAGGTGCTATGACTGAGACTCATTCCATGCTTCAGCGTATGAAGACTCTGACTACCCAGGCAGCAAATAGTACTTATACCGATACTGCAAGAAATAACATCAGGGATGAGATTTCTGCACTGAAAGACGAGATCACCCGTATCGCTAATACTACAGAGTTCAACGGTAAGAAACCTTTAGCTCCTGCCAAAGCAGGTGATACACTTACCTTTTTTATCGGTGCTTCTGCAGTTAAAGACAACGCAATGACCGTTGCACAGACGATTATGACAGCTGATGCATTAAAACTTAAAGATATTAAAGTAGATAACACAACTAATGCATTCAAAGCAATGGCATCTGTAGATGCTGCAATTGAGAAAGTATCTTCTTACCGTGCAACCCTTGGTGCTGCCCAGAACCGTCTGGAGCATACGGTAAACAACCTGAAGGTTACTTCTGAGAACATTACCTCTGCGGAAAGCCGTATCCGTGATACTGATATGGCAGATGAGATCACAGCTTATACAAAGAACAATATTCTTTTACAGGCTGCTCAGTCTATGCTTTCCCAGTCCAACGCTATGCCTCAGGGTGTCTTAAGCATGCTGCAGTAATCTTGAAATTGATTCTGCATCTTTTAGGGGATCTGCTTTGCGCAGATCCTCTTTTTTTAAATATGTCCTTTAGAACTTAAAAAGAAGGTAACCGATGATGAAAAAAACCATCTCACAATGTATGATCGTGAAAAATGAAGAAAAAAATATCCGCCGCGCCCTTTCCTGGGGGAAGGATATTATGTGTGAACAGATCGTGGTAGATACAGGCAGCAGTGACCGTACTGTGGAGATTGCCAGGGAAATGGGGGCAAAGATATTTTTCTTTCCATGGATCAATGATTTTGCTGCTGCCAAAAATTTTGCCATTGACCAGGCAAAAGGAGACTGGATCGCCTTTCTTGATGCAGATGAAAGCTTTACTCCGGAGGATGCAGCGAAGATTCCGGAGATATTGGAATATGTGGGAGACGATGTAGATGGTCTTCTTACAGGGATCGTAGATCTGGATGAAAATAACAATATCAAAAGCGGCGGCACCATGATCCGATTCTTTGTAAACCGGCCGGAGCTGCGCTATGTAGGAAAAATACATGAACACCTGGTCAGAAAAGGAGAATCCGGACTGTATCTGACAGATGCTACAGAGCAGCTGGCTTTCCTCCATACCGGTTACCAGGAACAGGAGAAGAAGGATAAGTCCAAATTTGAAAGGAATCTGAACATTATCCTGGAGATCCTGAAGCAGGATCCTGAAAATTGTGATTATCTTGGATATCTGGGAGATACCTATTCTTCAGACGGAAAAAATGAAGAAGCAAGGGATGCATACAAAAAGGCGGTGGCAGCCATGCCGGAAAAACTGGGGGTATATGATCAGCGAAGTTCTTATACCTATACAAACCTGTTAAGGGTCTCCCAGTGCCTGAACGCACCGGAAGCCGAGGTGGAAGCTATTTACAAAGAAGCAGTGGAAAAGCTTCCGAAAGAGCCTGATTTTGACTGTGTTATGGGGGACTGGTACTGGAGAAAGGGGCAATATGAAAAA
>ERZ836829.1033-NODE-1033-length-21023-cov-7.670212_pt1 | contig 21023 bp, 18 predicted proteins | sample MGYA00519574_ERZ836829 | MGnify/ENA primary metagenome ERZ836829 (study PRJEB31850, sample SAMEA3708808) | human gut metagenome | biome: human gut; feature: human-associated habitat; material: faeces | place: China | collected 2014 ... | reverse complement strand
TATCCGGCTATGCAGTTAAATTCATCGACCTGACAAAAGAGCAGCAGATGGACGTAATTGCACGTACCTGCCACGATCATATGTAATTTCTGAAAATGTTATTTCTAAAGCCCCCGCGGCCGCAGCAATGCGGCTGTGGGGGCTTTTTGTATATCGCTGCTTGAATTCCAGTAAAATCCACTTGATTTAGAGTACATAAAATGAGAAAATTTATCAGATGCAGAACGCTAATTGAAAAACTTTTATCAAGTAATTCATAGCGTAAGTTACGAGTTAATGTTATAATACCAAAGTTAGGATTTCCTAACATAAGAAAAAATGGAGTTTTATTTATGAAAAAGAAAATTGTTGCAGCATTTTGTCTTGCCATGGTGATGACGGTCGGCGGATGTTCCGGTGCGGGGACAGCAGCGCAGCCGGAGAGCAGTGAAAGTCAGACACAGCCGGCGTCTGTTTCGGAGTCTTCGAGCAGTTCTGACGCTTCGGAAGAGAATTCCACGCAGAAATCCGCATCATCCACAGCTTCTTCCGATGCCGCAGATGCATCGAGCAGCCGAGATATTTTTGCTATGGATACGTACATGACGGTCACTGCCTATGGTCCGAATGCAGAAACGGCGGTGGATCAGGCACAGCAGGAGATTGAGCGGCTGGATGCACTTCTGTCGACCGGAGAGGAGACGAGTGAAGTAGCGCAGATCAATGCAAACGGCGGCGGAACCTTATCGGAGGATACCACCTATCTGCTGGAACGCTCGCTGGATCTGTATGACAGCACAAACGGCGTTTTCGACATCGCAATTTATCCGATCATGGACGCCTGGGGTTTTACAACCGGAAATTATACGATTCCTTCGGATGAGACGATCGAAAGCCTCCTTCCGCTGACCGATGCCAATGATATCCTTTACGACAAGGACAGCGCATCCATCAGCTTTGCCAAGGACGGCATGAAAATCGACTTCGGCGGAATTGCAAAAGGCTATACCTCCGGCAGAATCGCCGATATTTACCGGGAATGCGGTGTGACGAGCGGGCTCATCAACCTCGGTGGAAACGTTCAGGTTGTCGGCACGAAAACGGATGGCAGCAAATGGCGTGTTGCCGTGCAGAGTCCGGAAGCGGAGGATGATTATCTCGGCATTCTCTCGACGGCCGACCGGGCGGTTATTACTTCTGGCGGCTATGAGCGGTATTTCGAACAGGACGGCATGAAATATCATCACATCATCGACCCATCGACCGGTCATCCGGCAAATAACGGTCTGGTGTCGGTGACGATCGTAAGTGCTGACGGAACACTGGCGGATGGCCTTTCTACTTCTCTTTTCATCATGGGAAAGGACAAGGCGGCCGAATACTGGCGTGCACACAGCGATGAATTTGACACCATTCTGGAGGATGAGGACGGAGTTCTGTATGTAACCGAAGGAATTGCCGATGATTTCGCATCCGATCACGAGACAAACATTATCAGGAAAGACGGTGATACATAACCATGGGAAAATGGAAAAAACTGACAGCATTTGCACCGGCTCTCGCGGCAGTTATCGTAGCAGCCTGCGCCGGTATTTCGCTGAATGGCTACACTGCACCGGTTTACGCCGTAGAGCAGCCGGAGGCACTGGTGACACCGGAGCCGGAACAGGATACCGATGCAGCGGAAAAGAAAGATGATACAAAAAAGAAGGACGATACCAAAAAGACAACCGATACCGAAGCAGAACTTGTCGCAGCCGTCGGTTCCGGCAGCTTTGAGCTGGCGGACGGAACGTACGAAGGAAGCGGAACAGGTTTTGGCGGTACGATTACAGTCTCTGTCGTATTGAAAGACAAAACGATTCAGTCGATTTCGATTGTAAGCGCTCCCGGCGAGGACGCAGCTTTCCTGAACCGTGCAAAGGGAGTTATCGACCGTATCATCGCATCCCAGAGTGTGGATGTGGACACGGTTTCCGGTGCAACTTTCAGTTCAAAAGGTATCCTTGCAGCCGTGAAAAATGCACTGACCGGTCAGGAGGACACTTCAGAACCGGCATCCGCATCAGGAGCGGCAGGCGGCGGAACAGTTACGGTATCTAAAATTGAAGAGCCGGCTGCCTACCGGGATGGAACGTATTACGGAACTGGAACGGGATTTGGCGGCACAATGAAAGTCTGTGTTGTTGTCAGCGGCGGAAAAATTGCTTCGATTGATATTGTGGAAAACAGCGATACGCCAAGCTACCTTTCCAGCGCTTCCTCTCTGATTTCGACGATTATCTCAACACAGAGTACGAATGTGGATACGGTCTCCGGCGCGACATACAGCTCCCGCGGTATTATTGAAGCTGTGCGGAGTGCCTTAAGTCAGGCGGCAGTGAACGGGTCTTCCAGTACAAACGGAGGAAGCCAGGGCAATACAAACAACGGAAACAACAGTCAGAATAACGGCCAGAACAATAACAACTCGTCTGCATCCAAGGGAAGTTTTCCTTATCAGGACGGAATTTATTACGGAACGGCCGCCGGTTTCCAGGGAGACATCAAAGTGGCGGTAGCCCTGCAGGATCAGACGATCAAAGCGGTACTGATTCTGGAAAACGAAGATGACGAGACATTCTTCAACCGTGCCAAAGTCGTAGCGGACCGCATCGTAGACGGACAGAAAACCGATGTGGATCTCGTATCCGGCGCAACGTACAGCTCCCGCGGCATCCAGAACGCAGTAAAACAGGCGCTGGAAAATGCGAAGAAGGCAACAAACGGCGAGACCGTTCCGGATAACGGAACGAGCAGCGGCGGAACCACAACGATTCCGGAAGGAAAATTCCCATACGAGGAAGGCATTTACTACGGAACCGGCGAGGGCTATCTGGGAGACATTACAACGGCAGTTGTCATTCAGGATGAGACGATCAAGGCAATTCTCGTGACCGAGAGTGAAGATGACGAAGCATTCTTAAAACGCGCAAAACAGACAGCAAAGGACGTTGTGAAAAACCAGACACTGGAAGTTGACACCGTTTCCGGCGCAACCTACAGCTCCAGGGGAATTCTTGCGGCAATCGAGGAAGCTTTAAAAGAGGCAGAACGCGTAACTGAGGAAAAGAAAAATCCAACCCCGACACCGACGGAAACACCAACCCCGACCGAAATCCCGGAGCCAACTGAGACGCCAACACCAACCCCGACGGAAACTCCGGAACAAAAGATCTATCAGGACGGCGAATACACAGCGATTGCCGTCTGCGAGCCGGATGAAGATGAAGATTTTACCGCTTATCAGCTTTCTGTGACGGTAACAATTGAAAACGATAAAATCGTAGCGTTAAGCAACATCACCGGTGACGGAGACAGTCAGAATGCCTCCTACATCCGCCGCGCATCCGAAGGAACCTCCAAAATCAAAGGCGTTTCCGCTCAGATTCTGGAAACCGGAACGCTTGAAAACATCGACACCGTTTCCCGTGCAACCTGCTCCTCAAAAGCCATTCTTGAGGCATGCCGGAATGCGCTGGATGCTGCGAAAGTAACGCAATAAAGGGGAAAACAGATGAGACAATTGATTGTTCGTTTTTTGAATGTCGCTGTCATTGCTGCTGTTCTGATCGGCTACAATACCGTACTCGATAAAAGAGACAAAGAGGATCAGATCGCGCGGCTCTCGGCAGAGCTTGAGACGACCCAGCTTCAGAAGGAAAATCTGCAGGCCGCAGCAGCTGCATCCAACACGGCGGATACGGCCGCAAGTGAAGCAGCAGAAGCAGAAGGGCAGTACGTGGACGGTACGTATGACGGTGAAGCTGACGGCTTCGGCGGCACCATTGCAGTTGAAGTAACCGTAGAGGGCGGCCAGATTACCGATCTTGCCATCACATCCGCCGACGGCGAGGACAGTGCGTATCTGTCAAACGCGGAGGCGATCATTCCAAAGATTATTGAGGCACAGTCCGCCGATGTTGATACGATCAGCGGAGCAACATTCAGCTCCACCGGTATCAGAAATGCGGCGCAGGAAGCAATAGAAAAGGCGGAGAAATAACATGAAAAATTTAGATCTATCCACATTACCGGCAAAGAAGAGAAAACAGATCGTTTCCTGCCTGCGTGCCGGAATCCAGCTTTTATATTTCCTGTTTCTTCCGTCAGTATTTACCGCTGCATTTAACGGAGTGAAATACATTTTTACGCAGCTTGGACAGGGTGAAAAAATTGAGATGACCGCGTTTGTGTCGGCTCTGCTCCTTGTCTGTGCATTTACGATCGTATTCGGAAGATTTTTCTGCGGTTTTGCATGCGCTTTTGGAAGTCTGGGGGATGCAATGCATGCAATTTATGGTATAATCTGTAAGAAACGTAAAAAGAAGCCCATACGCATCAAACCGGAACTGGCAAAAAAACTGGCGCTGGTCAAATACGGCATTCTGCTTCTGATTGCTCTTTGCTGCTTTGCAGGAGTTTATCAGAAAGCAAGAGGAACAAGCCCGTGGGATGTCTTTTCCATGCTGCATGCGGGAAATTTCCGACTTTCCTCTTATATTCCAGGCATTGTTCTTCTGGTGCTGATCCTGGTCGGCATGTTCTTTGAGGAGCGCTTTTTCTGCCATTTCCTGTGCCCAATGGGAGCTGTCTTTTCTCTGCTTCCGATCCTGCCGTTCTTTACTCTGCACCGAAAACGCGAAAACTGCATCCGCGGCTGCAGCGCCTGCACGAGACAGTGCCCGTCAGCGGTGGAACTGCCATCCGATGGATACGTGGAGATCTCCGGCGACTGTTTCCAGTGCCAGAAATGTATTGATACGTGTCCGAAAGGTAATATCCGCTGCGGGGTAAAGGAATTTCACGGAAATGAAATCCTCTTTACGCTGTTCCGTGCTGTATTCCTGCTGACACTGCTGTTATGGGCTGGCATCTGATTCAGAATAAGGAAAACTATATGAAGAAAAAAGATCTGATTCTGGCAGGCGCCGTTCTGCTCCTGGCTGGAATCCTTGCCCTGGCGCTTCGGCTGCCGAAAACGGAAAATGGAAATACCATGAAAGTCACGGTGGACGGCGAGGTCTACGGAACGTATTCACTCGCAGAAAATCAGACCGTGAAAATTCAGACGGGTCACGGAACGAATGTCCTGGTGATCGAAAACGGAAGTGTCCATATGGAAGAAGCTGACTGCCCGGACGGCTACTGCAAAAGACAGGGTACGATTTCCCGGGTAAATGAGACGATCGTGTGCCTGCCGCATAAGCTGGTTGCGGAGGTAGAAAGTGACGGATCCACAACGGACGACGCCGACGATGCGCCGGATGTGATTGTAAAATAATACCAGCTTAGAAGAAAGGAATTGGAATTTATGAGAGACAGCCGCACTGCAAGCAGAAAAATTGCCTTATGCGCCATGCTGATGGCACTTGCCATGATCTTCAGTTATGTGGAGGTACTGATCCCGATCAACCTCGGTGTTCCTGGAATCAAACTCGGCATTGCCAATCTGGTTGTAGTCGTCGGCCTCTTTTTCCTTCCGGCAGGGGAAGTCCTGATGATTTCCGTCGCCCGCATTCTTCTGATGGGGTATCTGTTCGGAAATGGAATGTCCATCCTTTACAGCCTTGCCGGCGGGCTTTTGAGCTTTCTTGTGATGCTTCTGCTGAAACACATCAAGGGCTTTAGTATCACCGGCGTAAGTATTGCAGGAGGCGTGACGCACAATGTCGCGCAGATCTGCGTGGCGGCTCTCGTGGTGCAGAACCGCAAACTGTTCTATTATCTGCCGGCGCTTCTCGTGGCCGGAGTCATCACCGGAATGCTGATCGGAATCCTTTCGGACCGCATTCTTTCTGCGGTAAAACGCGATGGACGAAAGAGTTCTTCGCGGTGAAAACTCCATATCTACGGAATTTTTTCTGTGTGGGAACGAAAATCATCCCACAAACTTCACAGTATCGGATCATTAAATAGTAAAAATACTCAATAAGCAGAATCTGTGCCTCTTTTGAGAAAAAATAATCAGTTAAGAGTTAGACAAAACGATCAAAAATTAGTAGAATAATCTACGGTTAGTTAAAACAATTATTGATTAGTGAAAACTAATATAATAATGAAGGACAGTTTTGCCCCTGTTTTTCCTGCAAAACTGTGGAAAAGGAAAAAGGAGGAAGTTATGATCAAAAGAAAAGAACTTCAGAAAAAATCATTAGCAGCCGTAATGGCAGCTTCCATGACCATGAGCCTGCTCCCGGGAACCGCACTGGCGGATGCTACAAGTGGCGTGCTGGCAGATGGCACTTATGAGTCTACGGCTCATGTTACCAGAACTGCAGAAGACGATGAGGATGAGAATGCATGGGATGAATATGACGTTAATGTCAAAATCACAGTTGCAGACGGTAAGTTTTCTGATATTGCAGTAACACCTGGTTCTGGATACAATACAGAAAATGCTACATATTTTAAAAAAGCAGCTACAAACAGCAAAGGATTCAAAACGAAACTTCTTGGAAAAGATGCAACGATTGAAAACATTGAAGGATGGGATATTGTATCGGGTGCAACCAGAACTTCGAATGCAGTAAAAACCGCGGCTCTTGCAGCAACCCAAAAAGCAACCCCGACTCCAGAAGCAGTAGACACCACAGCACTTGAAAAAGCAATCGCAGATGCCGAAGCATTAAAGGAAGCTGACTACACCGCAGACTCCTGGAAAGCTGTCCAGACTGCTCTTACCGCAGCAAAATCTGCTCTTTCTGCAAAAGAATCCCAGAGCGCTGTTGATACCGCGAAAGATGCGCTGAATACTGCAGTAAAAGGCCTTGTTAAAGCACCGACTCCGACGGCGACCCCGACAGCAACGCCAACCGCAACCCCAACGGCGACCCCGACCGAGACTCCAACTGAGCAGGTGGCTTACGTTCTGATGAACATTCCGTATGATGAATTTTATGCTGCAGATGTAAACAACTCTGTTCCAGTGGATGTATTTTCTTCCGCAACGAAGAGCAAAACAAGAACAGCCACTCTTGCCGGTGGTTCTTATCATACCAATGCAGATGGAAGTGCAATCAATGGAATTACCTTCCCGGTTAAAGTAACAGGAGTGGATCTTTCCAAATTTAAGAAAGTAACAGATTCTGACTCTGTAAGTATTACAGTAACAAACCGTGGTCAGACATCTACACAGACATACACCGGAAAAGACGCCTTATTTGAAAACTCAGACTATGCATATTATGTATTAAGCGAAGCACCTTCTTACTACAAAGAAGCAACGGTAAATGCAGATGGCTCTCTTTCTTTTGGAAAAACAGTTGGAACTGCAATTGAACTGACCAATGTATCTCCGGAATTTATGACTGAATCAAACTATGGTGATTATCAGCTGGATCTCGATGGACTGGAGAATACCATTGATGTTGGAAACGATCAGATCTATGGTGTTATTGTCAGTACAAAAGAAGGCAATGACTATGGTATGCGTCATGTCGAGAATATCTGGCGTGGAACGGAACTGGCATGGTCAACTGGATTTACAACGCAGGTACATGGCTGCCCGACTTCTTCTGCACATTACAAGAGCATGATGGGACAGCATATCAATAAGGTTACTTATTATACCAGCAAAGGAATCTACACGATTCCAGTGAATGATATTTTTGTTCCAACAAAATTTGAGGCAAGTGTATCCGTAGAAGACGCTTCTCTTTCCGCTGGAAAGACAACGATGACCGTAACCGGACTTCCGGCTGATTATGATGCAGAATATTCCGTAGATGGTCTGGATGGATTTGCAGTAGACGGAAATACCATTTCTTATTCCGCAAATGCAAAAAAAGGAATGTATACTCTGACGATTCATGATAAAAAAGGTGTTTATGCAGATCTGACACAGAGCTTTACTCTGTATACAGATGCAATGCCGGCTGCTTACAACGAAAAAGGAAGTGCTCCGGCGCTTGTAAAAGCAGAGAATGCATCAGAAGATGACTTTGCTGATTATATCAAGAACATCACTTCGGTAAAAGTAAATGGAAAAGAATATGCAGCAACTGGAAAACGGAAAACAATTCTGATCAAAGAAGACGGTACGCTTGATCTGACAGCTGCCGCTTTTGCAGAAGGAAATAAATTTGAAATCGAAGTAACTGCAACAGGTTACAAGACGCTTTCCTTTACTTATGAGAAGAAAGAAACAACATATAAATATGTATATGCAGGTCTTACCTGGGCTGAGTATTGGGCAGCAGAAGGAGTTCAGGCGGCAGGAAGCGACGCTGGTTCGGATGAAACTGACAGTCGCGAAGAAAGTGATAAAGGCGCTTTTGATGTTGTAACCCGTGCGACTACAAACCATGGACTGCACAGAGGAAGCTTCCAGTGCGCAGCAACTATCTACATGAAAGATGGCACAACCTATGAGGTGGCATATTATACCGCAGCAACCACGGCAGTTCTGACCAACGGCGAGACCGTAACTTACGATAAGAGCCAGATTGATCATTATGAAGTAAAAGGTCTGAAATATGTGCCTGTAAAAGTTTCGGAAGATGATTACGAAGATTTCTGCAAAAAGTATGTTGTGGTAGAAAACGGCGGAACACTTTCCGGTGGATTTTCTGAAAATAAACTGCAGAGCTATACAGGCCTGGTTGCAGATGTAACAGAAAACACAAACGGTCTGAAGATAGCAGTGAAAAATGCAGATGGAAGCTTCTCCTTCTCTGCAAGAACAACAGGAAGTGAATCCGGAATCAAAGATCAGGCGCTGAAGACAGCTCCGGATGCTGAGACCGTAGGACTGACCGTGAAAGAAGCCAATGGTTCTTATGGAGAATTCCTTCGCGTAGATTTAACGGGAGATTACGGCGATCTGGCTGCTAATCTACAGACCGTAACCTGGACTTATTACGGTGATGATTCCACTTATACGAATGCAAAAGCAACGTATGGAACAAAATTCGCAGCAGATAACTGGATGCATAAAGTAATGGGAATCCAGCTTGGCCTTACCGATTCCCTGCGCTGCACTTTACCGGAGGGAACGGATGGAACCGGTTATTGGAAGATTACGATTCATGCACTTGGCTATGCAGATGCTTCCTACACTTTTGAAGCAACCAAAGCGAATATTGTAGGAGCTGATCCGGTAGAGAGCACAGTAGCACTGGAAGAGGCAATTGCAAAGGCAGATGCACTGAATAAAGATCTTTACACGGAAACTTCCTGGAATAATATGCAGACAGAACTGGCAGAAGCAAAAGAAGCATTGGAGAAAAAACAGAGCCAGGGAACCGTAGACGAAGCAACAGAGCATCTGAATGCAGCAATCGAAACACTTCAGTCCCAGTATGTATTAATGAACATTCCGTATGCTGAGTTCTATCAGGCAGAGGTTCATAACGATGTTCCAGTAGATGCATTTACTTCCGCAACCAAGAACAAAACAAGAACAGCCTCCCTTTCCGGCGGATCTTACCATGTGAATGCAGACGGAAGCGATATTACAGGTATCACCTTCCCAGTAAAAGTAACAGAGGATATGGATCTGAGCAAATACACGAAAGTGACAGATGAGGATTCTGTAGAAATCACCGTTACCAACCGTGGACAGACATCCACCACAACGTATACCGGAAAAGATGCACTGTATGAGAATGCAAGCTATGCATATTACACCTTAAATGAAGTTCCATCTTATTACAAAGAGGCATCTGTAGATGCAGACGGAAATGTAACCTTTGGTGCTGTTCAGGGAACCGAGACAGCAAAGCTGGAAAATGTAACGGCAGAGCTCTCCACTAACAGCAAATACGGTGATTATCAGCTGGATCTGGATGGTCTTACTGATACCATCAAAGCAGGCGAAGATACCGTATATGGTGTTGTTGTCAGCACAAAAGAGGGCAACGATTACGGAATGCGTCATCTGGAGAATATCTGGAGAGTGTCTAAGCTGGCATGGAGCACTGGATTTACGACAAGCGTTCATAACTGCCCGACCTCCTCAGAACATTACAAGAGCATGATGGGACAGACCATCAACAAAATTACCTATTACACCAGCAAGGGAATTTACGAAGTCGACGCAGATGTATATGTACCGGTTAAGTTTGCATATGAATTTTCTGTAGAGAATGCGTCTGTCACATCTGGAAATGCTTCTGTTAAACTGGAAGGCCTGCCGGATGATTACGATGCTGTCTATACAGTAGAAGGTCTGGCGGGAACCGTGTCCGGTGATACTCTGTACTTCAAGAATGCAGAGAAAGGTTCTTATACATTGACTGTCAGCGATAAGAATGGTAAATATGCAGATCTTTCCGCAGACTTTATCCTTTACACGGAAGAGATGCCGGCAGCATTTAACGAAGATACGACAACACCGGGTCTGCTTAAGAACAGGGATGCAACAGATGAAGAGTTTGCAGATTATCTGAAGAACATTACCTCTGTTACTGTAAATGGAAAAGCATATGCAGCAAGCGGAAGAGGAGCTGTTGTACTGTTCAATGAGGATGGTTCCTTAAAGACAGATGCAGCACCGTTCGCAGAGGGCGATTCCTTTGAAATTACAGTTTCTTCACTGGGATATCAGGATCTTAGCTTCACCTGGAAGAAATCAGCAGAAGAGCCGACTCCTACTCCTACAGAGACCCCAACCGTAACCCCGACCGAGACTCCGACGGTTACACCTACTGAGACTCCGACGGTTACACCTACAACAGCACCAACCACAACCCCGACGACTGCTCCTACCACAATACCTACGACGCAGCCGACGAAGACCCCGACAAGCACCCCGAAAGCAACATCTACTCCGCTTGCAAGTAATAAAGTATCCAATACTTCTACTTCCAAGAAGAGCGATAATGCAAAGACCGGTGATGCTACCAACATCTGGGGATGGGTAAGCATGGCAGTTGCATCTCTTGGTGCCGGCGGACTTGGATTCAAACTCCGCGGCAGAAAGAAAAACGAAGACGAAGAGTAATTCAGAACGAAATAACTGAGAAATTCTTCTGACATAAGAAATCACAGAAACCTCTGTTCCAGTTTTTCTGGCGGAGGTTTCTGCCGTTTCGAGGAGTAAAAAAGTGATTCTTTTCTTTTTGTAAAAAACAAAAAATTAAGTGTTCACACAATGCCCAATTCGTGCGATAATAATACTGTGTTTTTTGCACATGCAGCACAATGGAGGTGACTTAGAAAACATGACAGCAAAACTGTTGGAAAAACATATTACCGATACAATTCGGGAATGGCAGGTGAAGATCGGCTATGAGGGCGGTACGATGAAGCTCTACTACCCGGCGGAGTCCCTGCGCCGTTCCCTCTCTTTAGACGAAACAGAAGACCTGGCTAAAGCGCTTTCCGCGTTCTGTAAGAACGTACAGCCGCGCCTTGGAATGCTCGCTATTTCGGCAGTCAAAGACCGCTACTGTGTGGAAATCCCGGAGGAGGGATGCTCTTATATTGAGCGGGAAATCCCTGTTCCGGAGCTCCTGCAGAACCTTCTGCAGGTGATCACAACGCCTGGAAACACAATGGAACAGGTTCGAAACTGCTTTTCTTCCTATGCAGAGAAAATGCATACTACCGTGGAAGAAAACGCATCCGAGGAGCATGAGATGGGCCATGTATTTTCTTTTTCAGACCCGTCTGTAGATGAATACTGTTACTGTGTCGAAGAAAATGAATTCGGCCTGACGTATCACCGTTTTTCACGGGAAGATTACGAGGCTTTATAAATAAAAGGAGGATATACACCATGGAATTTACAAAACTGCTGGAAGAAAGAAGAAGCATCCGCGCGTTTGCTCCGGAGAAACACGTAACCGCAGAGCAGATCCAGGAGATCGTACAGGCAGCGATTCAGGCACCATCCTGGAAAAACTCACAGACAACACGGTACTATGCCCTTGTAACACCGGAGAAAGTCGAAGAATTTTCCGCAAAATGCCTTCCAGAATTCAATCAGAAGAGTTCAAAGGGAGCCGCACTTGTCGTAACAGCATTCGTAAAAGACCGCTCCGGATTTACGCAGGACGGCACACCAGACAACGAAGTTGGAAACGGCTGGGGCTATTACGATCTCGGCCTGCACGACGAAAACCTGATCCTGCGCGCAAGAGAACTTGGCCTTGATACTCTGATTATGGGAATCCGTGATGAGAAAGCTATCCGTGAAGCCCTCTCCATTCCGGAGAATGAGCTCCTTGGTGCTGTCATTGCTGTCGGCTACCGTGCCATCAATCCGGACAAGCCAAAACGTAAAACCGTGAATGATATCTTAAAACTGTTCTAAATCCGGCGCATCCGTGTGAAGACGTGCGCGGTACTTTCCAGGCGGGAATCCAAAGAACCGGGAAAACTGCTTGCTGAACGCATAGACATCGCCATATCCGACAAGAACGGCAATTTCCTTCATCGGTACGCCGCCCTCGAGAAGAATACGGGCCTGCTCCATTTTCTTCCTGGTGCGGTACCGTGCAGGAGAGACGCCGGTTTGTTTTTTAAATACTTTTCGAAACGTCTCATAACCGATCTGGAGTGACCGGGCAAGCTCTTCGAGAGAAATTTCTTCATCAAGATTCTGCGAGAGCATATCGCAGGCGGCCTCGATCGGATCCCGCTGCAGATTCACCCGGTGCGCATGGTAGCCGTACATTCGCAGAATCTCTTTTTCCATCTCCGGAATCCGCAAAGGCAGCAGACTGTCCGGTGTGGCCTTTAACGACTGCAGAAGCTTCTGATACCGCTCGAGATCGCCGGGAAGCAGCTCTGCCTTTAGCACCGGCTCCCGGTTCAGAACCGAAAGCGAGCAGAAAGAATCAAAAAACGGTTTCCCAATCGAGATAAAAAATTCCAGCCATTTCCCATCGGGGTCTACGCGTGTGGAATGCGGCACACCCGGCAGACGCTGGACCAGACTTCCCGCCTGCAGCGGATAGGAGGTGCCGTCCTCGGCAATATATTCCCCGCTCCCGCGCAGCAGCACGAAACAGCTGTAATACTCGTTCGAAAAATGATACTGCGAGCGGTCCGCCGTCTCTTTCCGCATAAAACCGCACGCCAGAATCCCGTTCTTCATTTCATTTCCAATACAGCGATAGATAACATCGCTCTTTTCTATTTTTGCAAGCAGATATTCCGGTATCATACGACTTCTCCTTTGCTTTCCCATTTTGGATAAAAGAAACACCAGATTAACTATTTCTCATCCACGTGCAGTGTTTTATACTGAATCATAAGATAACTGCATAAATCTTCTGAAAATCACAGATGTATTATATCACAGGAAAGCAAAAAAGGAACACCAATCTGGATAAAAAGAAGAGAGGCAGTCGGAAAATGCGAAAGCAAAGGTAAGGAGGATTTCAAGAACATGAGACAGACAAGAGACTGGGAAAATCAGTATATAACGCAGAAAAATCGTTATCCGATGCATACGCCGTACGGTGCATATGAGACAGTAGAGCAGGCGCTCGCCGGAAATCGGAACGCGTCCCGCTTTGTAATGGATCTGAACGGAGACTGGAAATTCAAAATGTATCCGTCACCGGAAGCGGTGGAAGCATTTTATGAAGAGAATTTCGATCACGCAGCATGGGATACGATTCCGGTGCCGTCCAACTGGGAATTGCAGGGATATGGAAAGCCGGTTTACACCAATATGCTGTATCCGTTCAAACGGGAGGCAAACGGCGAAGCATTTGAGATCGAGATTACCGAAGGCACCTACGAGCTGAATGCGCCGTACGTACCGGAGAAAAATCTGACTGGCTGCTATTTCAGAACCTTTGAGGTTCCAACAGACTATATCGGCCGACAGCTTCTCATCGATTTCGGCGGTGTGGAGTCCTGCTTCTATCTCTGGGTCAACGGAAAACAGGTGGGGTATTCCCAGGACAGCAAAGTGAACGCGGAATTTGACATCACTGAATATGTGCAGGAGGGAACGAACACCCTCGCCGTACAGGTAATGCGCTACTGTGACGGTACTTACCTGGAAGATCAGGATTACTGGCATCTGTCCGGTATCTACCGCGATGTCCGCCTCGTATCGAAACCGGTGCAGCACATCCTGGACTATAAGGCAGAGACACTGTTCACACACCCGGATTACACGAAAGCTACCCTCTCTGTCACGATCTGGCCGGACAACTCCAAACCGCTGTACGGCGAGTATCATGCCAAAGTGACGCTGTATGATGCAGAACAGAACAAAGTAACCGAGATGGATTCGAGACCGTTTGCTGAGTGCGGCTTCTATCTGATGCCGAAATTCATCGCAACCGTTACTGCTCCGGTAGAGAACCCGGCACTCTGGACTGCAGAGACTCCGACACTTTACACCCTCGTTGTCGAGCTACAGAACAAAGAGAATGAGACGGTTGATATCGAGAGCTGCAAGGTCGGCTTCCGCCAGGTGGAGATCAACGGCCGCGGCGTTCTGACCCTGAACGGCAAGCGCCTTGTGATCCGCGGCGTAGACCGCCACGATTTTTGTGCCGAGACGGGACGTACCGTTTCTGAGGAGCAGATGCGAAAAGAAATTGCTGTGATGAAACGCCTGAATTTCAACGCTGTTCGTACCAGTCATTATCCGAATTCCGTGAAATGGTATGATCTGTGTGACGAGCTCGGCATTTACCTTGTCGATGAGACAAATCTTGAGACGCACGGTTACGGCGGACAGCTCAGTGCATCCGCTGAGTGGACAGCCGCTTATCTGGAGCGTGCAACCCGTATGGTACTGCGTGATAAAAACCATCCTTCCATCGTCTTGTGGTCCCTTGGAAATGAATCCGGTGCAGGGGCGAATCATGCTGCGATGCACGGCTGGATCCGCGAATACGACAAGACAAGATACGTTCAGTATGAGTCCGGCAACCCAAAGAGTAATATTTCCGACGTCATCTGCCCGATGTATCCGACGATGAGCTGGCTTACGGATGTGATGGCAGACGATTCTGATCTCCGCCCGTTCATCATGTGCGAATATGCGTATGCAAAGAGCAACAGCAACGGAAACTTCAAGGAGTTCTGGGACTATGTCAATAAATACCCGCGTTTCCAGGGCGGCTTTATCTGGGATTTCGCGGACAAGGCGATTGCGATCCACGAGGAGGACGGAAATATCAAATACGGCTACGGCGGAGCGTTCGGAGAGGATGTGACCGATCCGGTTCCGGATATGTGTCTGAATGGTGTTGTCTTTGCCGATCTTTCCTATAAACCGGGCGCCTATGAGGTGAGAAACGGCCAGTCCCCGGTTACGATTGAGCAGGTGAAAAATCCATATACCGGCGAAACTATATGGGTGCTGGCAAACCGCTACCATACCCTCGATCTTTCTCATCTGCAGGTGCGTTATGAAATTGTGCAGAACGGCGAAACGCTTGCCAAAGGCAGCTATCCGACATTTTACACGGCAGCCGGAACAACAGAGACGCTTCCGGAGCTTCCGGCGAAACTGCATGGCGAGGCGTATGTAAATTATTACGTTGAGCTTGCCCAAGATACCTTCTATGCACCGGCGGGAACAGAACTATACCGCCGTCAGATTCCGGTTACTTCAGGTGTTTATCTGGCAGACGAGAAAACGATTGTCGGGAAACCACTGACCGTATCGGAGGATGAAAATCATGTTCGCATCACCGGCGAAGAGACCGAAATTATCTTTGATAAAAAGACAGGTGAATTTACCAGATATCAGGCAAAGAGCGTTTCTTTTATGACCGGCGGAAAAGATGAATTTTATCGTGCCCCAACCGGTATTGATGAGGGAACCCATGAAAGTGATTACGATGATATCTGGCGCGCGGAAGGTCTGGATCGTCTGAAAAAGGAAGTACAGTCAGTATCGGCTGTCAGTGCCGGAAATCAGGTGCTTCTTGAAGTGCAGGCTTCCTATACCGCGGAGCCGGACAACGCAGTACTCTTTACCGCTCATACTCTGTATCGCATCGGCAGTGAGGGAATGGAGCTGAAAAACGAAGTAACAAACAACAGCGGTCTTGAGACCATCGCAAGAGTCGGACAGTCGTTCCGCTTCCCTGCAGCGTTTGATACGCTCACCTGGTATGGAAAAGGTCCCTGGGAGACGTATGCAGACCGAAAGGACGCAGCTTTTACCGGATTTTACACATCTTCTGTAGCAGAACAGCACGTTCCGTTTGTAGTACCTTGCGAATGCGGTGGCCATGAGGATACGCGATTTGCCGTTCTTTCGGATGGAACACATACCGTTCAGATTGTGGGCAGTGATGATTTCCATTTCAGTGCACTTCCTTATTCTATAGCAGAATATCGAAAAGCCACATATGAGGAAGAACTTCCGGAGCAGACAACAGGAACCTGGCTGATCCTGGATGTAGCGCACGCAGGCCTTGGCGGAGATACCGGCTGGACGAAAAATATTCACCCGGAATATCGTGTATGCAAGGGAAGATACAGCTATACGTTCCGTTTCCATTTCGCATAAAAGAAAAAATCGGCCAACTGCCTATTGGATTCTTACGGAACAAATTACAGATTTCTCGTGAATGCTGCAAAGGTTGAAGCAAGAGATACGATTTATCAGCGAATGAAGGCTGGTGAATATATAAGGGAAGAACTTACACCAGATGGACTTCATCCAAATGATAAAGGACACAAACTTGTTGCAGAAGAAATTGAAAAATTCCTTGAAAGCGTGAAAGCAGAATTAGAAGTTGAGGAAAAAGAACCTGTTTTTCCGAAGGCAATGACGGAGAATGCATACGAGAATGCAAAACGCCTGACAATCCGTGAAATTTCACCAAAACTTTGCGGATTTCATGCAGATATGGAAGAGAAAACAGGACATCTTGATCATTTTAAAAATGGATGGATCGGGAAAAAAGCCGGGGATTCTATTCATTTTGAGGTGACTGCTTCCTGCATTGCAGTGCAGTGGAGAAAAGAAAATTCATACGGTAGATATAACAATTCTTCCGGAAGAGGTAACGGATACAACTCCATTTTATCTGATGTCATTAATTATTGCATAAGATTTTTGAAGGAGAGGCTTCCGGAGATTGAGACAGCAGCACTTGGAAATGAAGCAGGAATGATCGGTGCAGCAAGTTTACTGTAAAATATGGAGGGGATAAGATGAGAATTAATCCTGATAATAAAAAAATACGTTATAGCGGAAGGATCGACTGGAGAAATCCAAAAGAACCGATTTGGGTCTATCCATGTACATCAGCAGAGTTTAAATTCACAGGAAGATACCTGAAAATTTTCTTAAAAAACAAAAATGAATATTGGCAGAATTATCTTGGATGTATTTTAGATGGAGTGCAGTCGTGTTATTATCTGGATAACGAGAAAGAGAATGAAATAGAGATTCGTGTTCCTGAGAATGAAAACGGAGAACATCATGTTCTTTTCTTTAAACGTCAGGATTCCTGCCATGAGATGCACATCCTTGGATTTGAAATTGAAGACGGAGCAAAATTATTGGAACTTCCGGATGCACCGACAAAAAAAATTGAAGTTTACGGAGATTCTGTATCAGCAGGAGAAGTGACAGAAGCAGTGGATTATACAGGAAAGACGGACCCTGAACATCAGGGAGGTTATTCTAACAGCTGGTATTCCTATGCCTGGATGACAGCACGTATGCTGAATGCACAGATTCATGATATCGCACAGGGCGGAATTGCATTGATGGATGGACAAGGCTGGTTCCATGAGCCGGAGCAGATTGGAATGGAAAGTGCCTGGAATAAAATTCGCTTTAATAAAACATTTGGTGAACTGACAGAATGGGATTTTAATCAGTATACACCGCAGGTTGTTGTCGTGGCAATTGGCCAGAATGATAATCATCCGTTTGATTACATGTCAGAAGACTATATGTGTGAGAAAGCAATTCTTTGGAGAGAACACTATACAGAATTTTTAAAAAAACTGCGTCAGGTATATCCGAAGGCATCGGTCATCTGCTGTACGACATTGCTTGAGCATGACAGTTCTTGGGACAAAGCAATTGACGATGTAGTGGTTTCTATGGGAGACCGTAAAATTTCCCATTGTATCTTTAAAAGAAACGGAGCAGCGACTCCAGGACATCTCAGAATTCCAGAAACCTATGAGATGGCGAGAGAACTTGCTGATTATATAGAGAATCTGGGAATCGAGGAATGGAAATAATTAGAATAGTAGAGTAATAAGAGGAAGATATCCTGGTGGTCTGATCCGGTTTTATTAGGACATTATCCGGAGGAGGGATTGGTGCGTTATGAAAAATATCTTCCGAAAATCACAGAAGAAGATATGCGTCTGATCTCAGAACCGATCGATATCTATGGACAGAATATTTATAATGGAAGATGCGTCCGTATGGGAGAAGACGGAAAGCCACAGGAGGTTTGCCGATATGAAGGATTTCCTAAAACTGCGATCCAATGGCCGGTAACACCGGAATGTCTGCAGTGGGGGCCGAAGTTTTTATATGAAAGATATCATAAGCCAATTTACATCACAGAGAACGGATTATCCTGCCATGATGTGATCTCATTAGATGGAAAAGTGCATGATCCAAACAGAATTGATTTTCTTGCAAGATATTTGCGAGAACTGAGAAAAGCAGCAGAGGAAGCGGATATCAGAGGATATTTCCAGTGGTCTTTGATGGATAATTTTGAATGGGCCAAAGGTTACTCATATCGATTTGGACTCGTATATGTGGACTACAGAAATCAGGAGAGAATTATGAAAGATTCCGCATTCTGGTATAAACACGTGATAGAAACAAACGGAGCAGAATTATAAATGGAAATAAAAGATCCCTTTTGGGGTTTATTTAGTAGCGTTAATAATAAATACTTGACAATTTATAAGGAGTGGTGTAGGGTAAAGGTGTCAAAGGAATTTCACCGGATCGGGTGTAATTCCGTTCACTATCCTATACGAAAAGAAGAGGTATTCATGATGAAAGAATTAAAGCCAATCAAAGAGGGTAAGGTACGCGAGATTTATGATAACGGCGACAGCCTGATCATGGTAGCAACCGACCGTATTAGCTGTTTTGATGTCATTCTGAACAATGTGGTAACAAAAAAAGGTACCGTTCTGACCCAGATGTCCAAATTCTGGTTCGATCTGACAGAAGACATCCTTCCGAATCATATGATCTCTGTAGACGTAAAAGACATGCCGGAATTTTTCCAGCAGGAGAAATTTGACGGAAACAGCATGATGTGCCGTAAGCTGGAAATGCTTCCTATCGAGTGCATTGTCCGCGGCTACATTACCGGAAGCGGCTGGGCAAGCTATCAGAAAACAGGAAAAGTATGTGGCATCGAGCTTCCGGAAGGATTAAAAGAATCTGACAAGCTTCCTGAGCCAATCTACACTCCGTCCACAAAGGCTGAAATCGGAGATCATGACGAAAATATCTCTTATGAGCAGAGCATCGCCCATCTGGAAAAATACTTCCCGGGAAAAGGAGCCGAGTATGCAGAGAAGCTTCGCGACTACACCATCGCTCTGTATAAAAAATGTGCCGATTATGCTTTAAGCAAAGGCATTATCATTGCAGACACAAAATTTGAGTTTGGTCTTGATGAAAACGGAAATATCGTAATCGGCGACGAGATGCTGACTCCGGACAGCTCCCGCTTCTGGCCTGCAGATGGTTATGAACCAGGCCATGGTCAGCCATCTTTTGACAAACAGTTCGCGCGCGACTGGCTCAAAGCCAACGATGGAAACCACGACTGGACTCTGCCGCAGGAAATCGTAGACAAGACGATCGAGAAATATCTTCAGGCATATGAGATGCTGACAGGAAAACCGCTGGCATAAAGAACATCATAGTGTTAAAAAGCTACAGGAGGCAGGTTCTGCCTCCTGTTTTTGCATATTTTGTGATAAGATCAGATGATAATCTGATACTCAAATGCGTGAAACATGTGATATAATAGGAAGAAAGACAGGATGCGAAGGAGGAAACACGATATGAAAATTGCTGCTGCAATTGAAAAAATGACAGATTTTTATAAGGGAAATATTCATGATATTTATCATTTTCTGAAGGTATGGGCCTTTGCAAAGAACATCGGCGAGGCGGAAGGACTGGATCCAAAAACACAGGAAACGCTGGAGATGGCAGCTGTTGTCCATGATATTGCCTGCCCGCTGTGTCGGGAAAAATACGGAAATACCAGCGGAAAGCATCAGGAAGAGGAACGTGCGCCGCTCGTTGCAGAATTTTTCAAAGATGTACCGGCAGGAGAACTGGATGTCGAACGCATCACATGGCTGGTTACGCATCATCATACCTATACAAATGTAGAGGGAATGGATTACCAGATCCTGCTGGAAGCCGATTTTCTGGTCAATGCCGGCGAGAGCGAATATTCAAAACAGGCGATTGAAAATTTCTGCAGAAAAGTATTTCGGACGGAAGCGGGAACGCATCTGTTGAAGAGTATGTTTCCGGAGAAGGAATAAGGTCATGAAGTGTGACATCCTCCACCACCTCTACAGGTGGTGGAGGATGTCACTTTTACAGCAGGACAGCCGGGGGCATTTAACCTTTATGGCGGTCAACCGGGAGATCCCGAAGTATCTGGATGCTACCTTATGGAACAGGGGATTTGTGGATACAAACGGCAAATACTATGAGCTTTGGAATGCGCAGGCACAGTATTATACGGAGTAAAATTTTGGCAATCTGTCGGCAGAAGCCATTCACAGAGAGATTGACGGTACACTGAAACGGCTGGGAACAGATTATCTGGATCTGTATATCATTCACCGTTTTGACTACGAAACTCCGATTGAGGAAACAATGGAAGCCCTGAATGTATGACCGCACTGGCATGGCAATGGGCGAAGGGAGTCAGCTCCCCGATTATCGGTGCGACCAAGGCGGCAATTGTTTCGTAAAAAACTATGGCATGTAAAACGCCGTCAGACTTGTTGTAGTCTGACGGCGTTTTACGTTAGGAAGCTCTTTGAAGAAACATCTATATTATTTCGTTTCCTGTCCCGCTTTCTTCCGGAACAGTTCT
>ERZ836829.1031-NODE-1031-length-21055-cov-8.094238_pt1 | contig 21055 bp, 20 predicted proteins | sample MGYA00519574_ERZ836829 | MGnify/ENA primary metagenome ERZ836829 (study PRJEB31850, sample SAMEA3708808) | human gut metagenome | biome: human gut; feature: human-associated habitat; material: faeces | place: China | collected 2014 ... | reverse complement strand
CCCGCCTCCAGCACAGCGCCGGGTTCCAGCGTGCGGTAGCGGCCGGTGGGGACGGGGGCCAGAGCGCGGGCGGGGTTGGCCCTGTTTTGTGCCAACAGCTCCGGCGGAAAGCCCTCAGAGATATAAAAGGCATCGGTGTGGGCCCATTTGGCCTCCTCCGGCTGCTCCAGATAGGCCCGGTCGGGCCCGCTGACGTAAATCCAGCCGGTTTCCCCAACGACCTCCGGGGCCAGGCCGGAGTGGTCGGAGTGGAGATGGGTGAGGGCCACATCTACATCCCTGGGGTCCACATCCAGCTCCGCCAGCCCGGCAAACAGAGCGCGGCGGCCCTCCTCCTGTCGGAAGCCGGTATCGATAAGCAGGCTGCGCTCCCGCCCGCGGAGCAGGTAGCTGTTCAGTTCCCGGAGAGGGTTGCCGGGCAGGGGCACCGGAATCCGGTACAGGCCCTCCGAAATACACTCGGTCATCACATGCGCTCCTTTCTGTCCACGATCCATCCTACCAAAACGCTGGGGCGCCGTCAAGCGTATTAGCTTGCAGGCGGGAGGGGATCGGGGTATAATGGGAAAAAAGGGCGAAGGGAGTGGAAAAGAGTGGATTTCTGTGGAATATGCAGAGCTTTCGCGGCACAGTTCCGGAGCCGGTGGAGGGCAGCGTTTCCCACCATTCTGTTTTTTGTGGTTCTTTTTTTGACGGTTTCACTCCTGTTCGGGAGCCGGAACGCCATGGTGGTGTCCAGCACCACCACCCTGTTTCAGATCCGGCGGCAACGCAACAACACCGGTACATATTACATCAAGCTGCTGTTCATCACCCTCCTGCTGGGTATGCTCGCCTATCTGGCCAGCCGGAATGTGGTGCTCTGTGTGCTTTTGAACTTCACGGTTCCCTTTGCGCTGGTGTTTTTCCAGAGCGACCAGTTCGCGCCGAAGGGCTACTTCGGCTACGCCATGACTTTCGTGTTCCTGGAGCTCCGGCCGCCCACGCCGGAGGAATTTCCGGTTCAGATGCTGTGCCTGCTGTTCTGTACGCTGGTGCTCATCGGGGCGCTGCTCCTCTATGCCCGGCTGTCTGCCCCGTCCGCCCCGCCGGAGGAGGAGATCACCCGGGGCCTGACCCGCCTGGCGGAGCTGCTGGAGGAACTGGCCGGGGGCGGCGGGGCGTACGGGGCGCGCAGGGAGCTGGAGGGGCTGGCCCAGCGGTTCCGGCGGCTGGGCTATGCCCGCCGCAGCCACTTCCACCTGCCAGATGGGCAACGGCGGTTTTATTACCTGTTTGCACTGCTGTTTCAGCGCCTGAGCTACCTCCTGGCGGACGAGGATTGGGGGCGGCTCCAGGCTGGCCCCGCCTGCGGGAAGGTGCTGGTTACGCTGGCGGGGCTGGTGCGGCAGCTCCAGAACGCCGCTTCACCGGAGGCACGGGGAGCGCTGACAGAACGGCTCCAGATCCTGCTGGCAGAGGACGCCCTGCCTCAGGGGCGGCTGCGTATCTTCTACCGCAGCTTTCTCCACCGCCTGCTCCTGCTGCTGGCGGAGGGAGAGCCCCGGACCCGGTGGCCCCGGGTGCCCTGGCGGGAGGTATTTGCCAGCGGCCGCCGGCGGCTGAGTCTCAACAATTTTGAGGTGCGCTTTGCCTTGCGCCTGGCCGTGGTCATGACCATCAGCACAACCGTCAGCCTTTTGTGGGAATTTGAGCACACCTACTGGTTCCCGCTCCACGCCTTTCTTTTGCTCCAGCCCAGCTATGAGGAGAGCGCCCGGCCGGATGATCACCCGGCCGGTGGGCACCGCCATCGGATGCCTGGTGGTACATCTGGTCTATCCATGGCTGCCCGGCCTGACCGGCGTCTTCGCCTTTGCCCTGGCCATGATCTCCCTGATGTATTGCTGTACTCCGGGCTCCTGGGTACACCCCATCTTTTCCACCTCCTTCGCCCTTGCCCTGGCCACCCTCACGGTAAAGGAGGGCCAGGCCATCCAATTGCGCCTATTCTACTTGCTGCTTGCAGTGGCGTTGGTGTTGGTGGTAAACCGTTTCCTGGTGCCCACCCGGAAGGCTACCCAGTTCCGGCACAACCTGCGTACCTTGTGCCGCCTCCAGGCCTCCTACTGGGAGATGGTGCAGCGCAGCCTCCACGCGCCCGGCTGGCCGGAGCGCTCCGGCGAGATTCTGGCCTGCTTTCATCTGGTGTACCACGAGGCGGCCCGGTATGCGGCGGCCCTGCCGGCGGGAGAGGCGGAGCGGTACCGGACGGTGCTGCTCACCCTGTGGAACCTGTTCGCCCATGTGGAGCAGGTGGAGTGCCTGGTACTGACCGGGGAGCTGGGGGAGGAGGAGTACCCTGTTCTGAGCCGCCTGGCCGGAGAAATTCAGGAGCTGCTGGACCCGCCCCGGCCCGCACTGGCGGAGTTGGGGCTGGAAGGTCTGCCGGCCTCCGGGGCGCTCTGCCGGGCCATGGAGCGCTACCGGCATAACGCCCGGCTGCTGCTGGAGGCATGGGAGAAACAGCCGGTTTCGTGCTGAATCTTGCGGGAATCGGTGAAAAAAGCCAGTATTTGGGCAGGAAAGATTTTTCTCGACAGATTTCGACACGGAAACCGCAAGGATAACTCAAACTTTAGCATACAATGTCTGTATACCAAAGCCGATTCCCGATACACTAAGAAACGGGTGATCGGATGAACGTGGATTATGGTGCAATCGGACAGCGCATCAAGCAGGTGCGCAGGAGCCGCGACATGACGCAGGAGCGTCTGGCAGAGGCCCTCTCCGTGTCAGTGGGCTATATCAGCCAGATAGAGCGCGGCGTGACCAAAATCAATCTGGACACGCTGGCTGCGGTGGCGGCGCACCTCAACTGTGAACTTTCCGAGCTGGTAACCGGGGTGTCGGTGCTCCAGGGGCGCTACCTGGAGGGAGAGCTGGCACAACTGGTGGATCAGATGGACGGACGACAGAGGAAGATGCTTCTGGAAGTGGCCAAGCTGATCTTGGCCGAGTGAGAAAGCAAACAAAATACCGGGCCGCACGCCGTGCGGCCCGGTATTTATTGTTTTGCAGTGGGCAGACCGGTCAGCCCTTCTGCTCCAAAAGGGACTGCTTGATGTCCCAGAGCTTCTGAGACAGGTCCACGTAGTAGTTATGGGGGTTCTCAAAGCGCTTAACCTCGTCCCACAACAGGTCGATCTGTCCGGCGCAGTAGGCCCGCATCTCGGCGATGGGGGGGGAGTCGTATACCCGCCTGCCCCCCAGGAAGATGGGAGCAAGCAGCTCCTTGGCGGTGAAGTTGGTGACACGGCTGCGCTTCCAGGTGGCGTCGGGGTCAAAGAGCTCCAGGGGCTGGCTCTCGTCCACCGCCTCGTCGTGGAGGGTGATGAGGTCGGCGAAGGCCTTGCCGGTCTCGTTGTCAAAGAGGCGGTATACCTTCTTGAAGTGGGGATTGGTGATCTTATCCGGGTTGGCGCTGATCTTGATCTTGGGAATGATATTGCCCTGCCCGTCCTCCACGGCGGCCAGCTTGTAAACGCCGCCGAACACCGGCTCGCTCTTGGAGGTGATGAGCCGCTCACCCACGCCGAAGGAGTCGATCTTGGCCCCCTGAAGCAGCAGATCCCGGATGATGTACTCGTCTAGGGAGTTGGAAGCCACGATCTTGCACTCGGTAAGCCCCGCCGCATCCAGCATCTTGCGGGCCTTGCGGGACAGATAGGTGAGGTCGCCGCTGTCCAGCCGGATGGCGCAGTTGGTAATGCCCTGAGGGAGCAAAATATCCTTGAACGCTTTGATGGCGTTGGGCACGCCGGACTTGAGCACGTTGTAGGTGTCCACCAGCAGGGTGGCCGAGTGGGGATAGAGCTGGCAATAGGTCTTGAAGGCGGTGTACTCGTCGGGGAACATCTGCACCCAGGAGTGGGCCATGGTACCCCCGGCGGGGGAGCCGTACATCTCGTCGGCCAGGGTGCAGGCTGTGCCGGCGCAGCCGGCGATATAGGACGCCCGGGCACCCAGCACAGCGGCGTCGGGGCCCTGGGCCCGGCGGGACCCGAACTCGCTCACCGGGCGTCCGTCGGCGGCCCGGACGATGCGGTTGGTCTTGGTGGCGATGAGGGACTGGTGGTTGAGGGTGAGCAGCAGGAAGGTCTCGATGAACTGGGCCTCAATGGCGGGGGCCCGGACGGTGAGGAAGGGCTCCCGGGGGAAGATGGGAGTGCCCTCCGGCACAGCCCACAGGTCGCCCGTGAAGCGGAAGGTGCGCAGATAGTCCAGAAAGCCCTCGCAGAAGCAGCCCTTTCCCCGCAGGTAGGCGATGTCCTCCTCGGTGAAGCGGAGGTTTTCGATATAGTCGATGACCTGCTCCAGACCGGCCGCGATGGCGAAGCCGCCTCCATCGGGTACATTGCGGAAGAAGACATCGAAGTAGCAGATCTGGTCGGCATACCCCTCCGTCTGAAAGTAGCCGTTGCCCATGGTCAATTCGTAAAAATCACACAGGAGTGTGTAGTTCATGTGTTCCTTCATCTGTTTCACAACCTTTATCGGTTCAGTACCGTGATCTGGAGGGCCTCCATCACGTCCAGGCCCTTGGCGTGGAGATCCGGATCGGGCCCGGCGGTGCAGGAGGCATCCACCACGATCTCCGCCTCGGGCAGGGCGGCCTTGACCATGATGGCGTTGGAGAGTACGCAAAGGTAGGATACCAGTCCAGCCAGCTCCACCCGGTCATAGCCCTGCTCCTTCAGCCAGTTGGCCAGCCACAGGGAGGGGAAGGCGCCCTTGCCGATGACCATATCCCGGCTGCGCTCCATGGCCTGTCCCGTCTGGCCGTAGAGCTGCCAGCCCTCCGAGTTCAGCAGGCAGTGGGGCACCGGCAGCTTCCGCCCCTCCTGGGTGTCCAGGTAGTCCGGGCCATGGGTGTCCAGGGTGAAGGCCACGTCATCTCCGGCGGCGCGGCAGGCGGCGATTTTGGCCGCGATGGGCCCGTCCAGTGCCTCCGCACCGGGAAAGCCCAGTGCTCCGTCTACAAAGTCCTTTTGATAGTCCACTACGAGAAGCAACCGCTTCACCGCGTCCACCACCTTTCTGTCAAGACACCTGTATTATAAGCAGTTTTTTCCCAAAATGCAAGAGCAGTCTTGCCGCGCCGGGATATCAGGCCGCCCGCCGGGGAACCGGCGGGCGGTGTGATTTACTCGGTCAGAGGGGTGGGCCCCATGGCCTCGTGAAGCTCCTTGGTGATGGCGCCCTGGAACAGGCAGACGGCGAACCGGTGCATCCGCTCCAGCTTTTCGGGCACCGCGTCGGGGTTATGCTTGCCCGCGGTGGAGAAGTCGCCGTCCAGAATGAACTTGACCTCCTTGTCGGTCTTGCCGCCGCCGATGAGGCCGGGACCGGCGTGGAGCTTCATCCGGTAGTCCCCCACCAGGGGAGTCTCCACGTCCAGGGAACACTTGGCGATCTCGCTCTCCTCCACGTCAGGCTCGCCGAGTATGCCGATATACTGGCTGCGGATCAGATCGTCCCAGAGTTCCCCCTCTAGGCCCAAACGCTGGCGGGAGACGGCGTTGACATACCGCAGGCCGATGCGCTCGAAGAAGGCGGGCTGGTAGAGCTGGATAAACTGGGCCAGGGGGCGGTCCAGCCGGGTGGCGAAGTCCTCCCACCGGGTGTAGCTCAGGGTGGACAGGGCGATGAAGCCCTGGGTCAGGTTGAGCTTCCAGCGGCCGTCCTCCGAGATGAAGTTGTAGTTGGTAATGGGCTTCTGAGGCTCCAGCGCGGTGGCGTTCCCCTTCTTGACCACCTTGGGGGGGAGCTGCTCCTGACGGGCCGCATACTGGGGGAAGTCCTTGCGGATGGCCTCCTGAAACTCGGCGGGCTCCTTGGCGCCGATGGACAGGATGGTGGGGAAGCGGAGCTGGCAGATCACCTCCACCAGCGGGGCGCGGGCGTACTGATAGCGTTCGTATGGTGCAAACAGCATAGTGGGCTGCTCCTTCCTGTTTTTCGATCGGTTCTATTGTAGCCCGGAATGGGCGATCTGTCAAACCATTCCACCTTGCAAATGGAGAATTGGGGCGGTATAATGCAGACAATACACAAAGGAGGCGGAGACCATGGAACTGGAGCTGAAGCGGGGCGGCCGCACCGCCCGGGTGGAGACCCTGGGCGGCGAGCTGGTATCCTACCGGGACGAGCGGGGGCTGGAGTACATCTGGGGGGGCGATCCAGCCTACTGGCCGGGGCGCAATCCCCTGCTGTTTCCCATTGTGGGGATGCTGAAGGAGGGAAAGATCCGCTTTGACGGCAGGGAATACGCCATGGAGCGCCACGGCTTTGCCCGGCGGCGGGAGTTCACCCCGGCGGCGCGGGGGGAGGACTGGGTGCGCCTGGAGCTGCGGGAGAGCGCCGAGACCCTGGCGCTGTATCCCTATCCCTTCCGGCTGGCGGTGGAGCAGCGGCTGACCGACACGGGTTTTTCCACGGCGGTGACGGTGGCCAACCCGGGGGAGGGGCCGTTGCCCTTCTGCCTGGGGGCCCACACCGGCTTCCGCTGTCCCCTGGAGGCGGGGGAGCGGTTCGAGGACTACGAGCTGGTGTTCCCCGAGCGGGAGAGCTGTCCCACCCTGCTGCTGCGGGACGGACTGCTGGACCGGCCGGCGGCCCTGCCCTGCCTGGAGGACACCGACACCCTGCCCCTGGACTACCGCTGGTTTGACGCGCTGGATACCCTGATCTTCGAGGGCCTGCGCTCCCGCTCCGTCACCCTGCGCAGCCGCAAAAGCGGCAGAGGGGTGCGGGTGTCCTTCGACGGCTTCCCCATGCTGGCCTTCTGGACCATGCCGGGGAAGAAGGCCCCCTACCTGTGCATTGAGCCGTGGCACGGCTGCGCCGCCGGGACGGCGGAGGGGCCGGAATTCACCGATAAAGCCCACTGCATCGTCCTGGCCCCCGGCGAGAGCCGCACCCTGGCCTACCGGGCGGACACCCTGTGAGCTAGTATTCCCGCAAAAAAGCGCGGACCGTACAACGGTCCGCGCTTTTTTTGTCAGGAGAGGCCCTCGCCCATGCCGAGGGTGAAGTACAGGATGACCACGATGACCAGAGGGGCGAGAAAGCGCACCGCGAAGGCCCAGGGCTTCTGCATCCGCCGGAGGCCGTGCCCGCCGGCGATTTCCTGCCCGGCGGCTTTGGTGCCCCACACCCAGCCCACAAAGAGGCAGAAGCACAGCGCCCCCAGAGGGATCATCAGATTGTCGGTGAACTTCTCCATCACCGCGTTCATGGGGAGCATCTGCAGCCCGTTTTTGAAGTCAAACCAGGGCAGGTTGATGCCCCGCCCGGCGGACTGGGAGAGGGAGTAGCCCGCGCTGAGCAGCGCCATGGGCACCGACAGGCCGATGGCCGCCCTGGCCCGGGAGAGGTGGAATTCCTCGGTGAGAAAGGCCACCAGGCTCTCCAGAATGCTGATGGCGCTGGTGAGGGCGGCCAGGAAGAGCAGGGCGAAGAAGGCCATGCCGAAAAAGCGGCCGCCGGGCAGCTCGGCAAACATGGCGGGCAGGCTGATGAAGGCGAAGCCGCCGCCCATGCCCAGTCCCTCCTCTCCCTGGGTGATCATCACCACCGGGACGATGGCCAGGGCGGCCATGACGGCTACCAGGGTGTCCAGCGCGCAGATCCAGCCGGCGCTTTTGGCCAGGTTCTCCGACTTGGGCACGTAGGAGCCGTAGGTCACCATGATGCCCATGCCCACGGACAGGGAAAAAAAGGCCTGTCCCAATGCGCCCACCAGGGTGTCGCCGCTGAGCCTGGCGGGGTCGATTCCGAACAGGAAGCGCAGGCCCTCCCCCGCGCCGGGGCGGGTGACTGAGTAGACCACCAGGCCCGCCAGCAGCAGGAAAAGCAGGGGCATGAGCACCTTGCTCACCTTCTCAATGCCCTGGGACACGCCCCGCACCACCACCACGATGCACAGCACCAGAAAGCCCAGGCCCCACAGCAGGGGCTCCACCGGACGGGCACTGAAGGTGGAGAAGTAGTCGGCATAGGCGCCCGGCCCGGCGCCGAAGTGGGCGCCGGCGGCGTAGATCTGGACATACTTGAGCACCCAGCCCCCCACCACACAGTAGTAGGACAGGATGACAAACAGGGTGACGATGCCGATGTATCCCGCGAACCGCCACCGGGGGTTCAGAGTGCGGAAGGCCCCCACCACATTCTTCTGGGTGGCCCGGCCGATGGACAGCTCCGCCAGCATGACCGGAAAGCCCACCAGGAACACGATCAGCAGATAACACAGCAGGAAGGCGCCGCCGCCGTAGGCGCCCACCTTGCCGGGAAATTTCCAGATGTTGCCCAGGCCCACCGCAGAGCCGGCTGCGGCCAGGATGAAGCCCAGGTTGGAGGCCCACTGGTGCCTCTTTTCCGTCATAAATCCATTCCTCCTCATTCCAACAGAATCCGATCTACTATACCGCAGAATTCGTCTTTTTTCAAGGGAAATGTCCGCCCGGGGCGGACGCACCCTTTTCCGGCGCGGGAATACGATGGGAGTAGTCACGTTGAAGGGAGGCGCATTCCATGCGGAATGAACTGAATTTGTGGGTGGCGGGGGGCGATATGAGGCAGGCCAAGCTGGCCGAGCTGCTGGCCGCAGACGGGCACACGGTGCACGCCTATGCGCTGGAGCGGCTGGGCGCGCTGGACGGGGTGGAGATGGAGGAGAGCCTGGAGGGGGCCGCCCTGGCGGACTGTGTGGTGCTCCCCCTGCCGGCGGCGGGGGAGGGCAGCCTGCTCAACGCGCCCCTGTCCGGGCGGAAGCACCCCCTGGCCCTGGTGCTGGACGCTTTGCGGCCGGGGCAGGTGATCTGCGCCGGTATGGTGGGCCCCCAGACGGCGGCGCTGGCGGCGGACCGGGGACTCACACTCCACGACTACTTTGCCCGGGAGGAGCTGGCGGTGGCCAATGCGGTGCCCACCGCCTTGCCGGTAGGACACTATTCCGCCCGCCGGGAACATACAGCCCCGCCCCTGGCCATGCCGGGGGCGGGGCTGAACTGTTAGCCGGCGGAAGGCTCCTGGGCGTCAGCGTAGCGGGCGTCGATGGAGGTGAAGTAGCTCTGCGCAAAGGTGCGGAAGCACAGGCCCAGCTCCGTCAGGGGGCGGCGCTTGTTATAGGCGATGCCCCAGTAGGCGGTGGGAGCGCCGTCGGCATACTCCCGGAACACCAGGTCGGGGTGTTTGCCCTGAAGAGAGAGCTCCTTGTACTTGACGGCGGGGACAATGGAGACACAGTTGTTGGACTCCACCAGGGAGGTGAGAAGGTCCAGGTGCCGTACGTCGTAGTCGATGATGGGAGTCAGGCCGAACTTGCTGTTCTCCGCGGCGCAGAAGGTCTCCTTGTTGACCCGGGAGCCGTCGATGGCCAGGTGTACCCCTGCCAGCTCCCGGTGGGCTACCGCAGGCAGGGCGGCCAGTGGATGCTCCCGGCGCATGAGCATGCCGAAGCTGCACGCATAGATGCGCTCATAGACCACCTCTTCCGACGGGGGCGGGAGCACCGTCATGGCCAGATCCACCTCGCACCGGTCCAGCAGACTGGTGACGTTGGGCAGGTCGGCCCGCTGGTGGATCAGGTTGACCTCGGGGTGCTCCAGCAGAAAATGCTCCAGGAGGGTGGTGTCGTCCGTCATGCAGACGATGGAGAGGGGCTCGGGCCGTCCGCTGTGCTGGTTCCGCACAGCCTGGACGCCGGCGTCCAGGAGTGAAACGGCCTGCTCCACGCTTTTCAGCAGCAGCTCGCCGTTCTGATTGAGGGCGATCTTGCCCCGCCGCCGCTCAAAGAGGGGGACGCCCACCTCCTCCTCCAACCGGGAGATGCTGGTGCTCAGATTGGGCTGGGAGACGAACAAGGTCTCGGCGGCCTTGGACATATTGCCCAGCTTGGCTACGGCGATGAAGTATCTCAACTGTGAAAGTTCCATGCCAACTTCCCTCCCGGTAAGTATATAAATTGCTTATACCGTTCTAAAGATTATATATTTTTCAAACGCGGCTGTAAAGGATATACTGGGCCTGCGTTAAAAAAATCACAAAAAGGAGAGGACGCGGAAAGGGGCGGTTCAGAACCATACGGCGCGGCGCACTCAATTCATGAAATGACGGGCGGGCATCCGCTCCCCACTCAGGAGGATTGCGTATTATGAGAGAAAAAAGAGGATTTGGACCCTGGGGCTGGTTATTGCTGATCTTTGGACTGCTGGTGTTTTTCAGCAATGGCGGCTTCTTTGCAGACGGAACCAACATCATTTCTCCCGCTGTGGCGGAACGGCTGAACGTGGATCAAAGCATCATCCTGACCATGAACTCCGTGGCCGGCATCGTCGGCGTGCTGATCGCCGTCGCAGCAGGGCAGGTGAACCAGCGCATCGGCCCCAGCAAAGTGGCCGCCGGCTGCCTCATTCTGGCGGGCTTGGGCCATATCGCGGCCTGCAACGCCGTCAATGTCCCCATGTACTTAATCGCCATGTGCTTTGTGGGCGGCGGCCTCAGCTCCGGCTCCTTTGTGGGCGTGGGTACTCTGGTGGCCATGTGGTTCCCCAAGAGACAGGGACAGGCCATGAGCATCGTGGCAATGGGCTCCAACTTTGGAACCATGCTCTTTGTCCCGCTGCTCAACGTCCTGGCGGGCTCGATCGGCATGCCCATGGGCTCTGTGATCTGCGGCGGCGTGGCCGCCGTGGTGGGTGTGATCGGCATGGCGCTTCTGCGCGATACCCCCAAGGAGCGGGGCCTCTATCCCGATAACGTCACCGAGGCCGAGTTCAAGGCCAACTACTCCTCCGCGCCCCCCGAGCTGGACAACTCCGGCTGGACCACCGGCAAGCTGCTGCGCACCAAGGAGACCTGGCTGTGCGCTCTGTCCACCGGCTTTCTGATGCTGGCCCAGATGGGCATCATGACCCAGCTGGTGGCCCGCAACATTGAGGTGGGCATTGCCCCCGATCTGGCGGTCAGTGTTATGAGCGCTATCGCCGTCATCGGAATTATTGGCGCGGTCATCTTCGGCCGCATCCTGTTCAGGCTGGGCATCAAGAAGGCCGGCGTGCTCACCGGCGTGCTGTATATTGTGGCCATGCTATTCAACATCAGCGGCGTGATGCCTCTGGTGTGGGTGTCCTTGGTGGTTATCGGCTTCCTGGGCGCCGCAGCCCCCGCCCTGATGAACTCTGTCCCCGGCTCTGTGTTCGGCCGGGTGGGCTACGCCAAGGTCAACAGCGTGGTGTTCCCCCTGACCAACATCATCTTCATGTGCAACTTCGCCGTCAACGGCCTCATCAAGAAGCTGTTCAACAGCCTGAGCGTGGCTTACATCGTGTTTGCCGGGCTGGCGTTCCTTTCGATTCTGCTGATTCTCGCCCTGCAGGATCACAAGTATGACCAGGATTACATGGCCGCGCACAAGCAGTAAGCGGCCGGGCCCATAAATAGTCAATCTTTAGAAGGAGGTAAACGCAATGAGCAAGAAGTCCCTTGTGGCGCTGGCTCATGGCCTGGACGTGCAGGAGAATGTCACCCGCGTCTTTGACATGATGGGCGGTGCTGCCAAAATGATTGAGCCCAACTCTACCGTTGTGCTCAAGCCCAACGCGGGGCACGCGGCTCCCCCGGAGTTCGCCGTGTGCACCCACCCCGAGACCGTCCGCGCCGTCATCCGTGAGGTAAAAAAGGCCAACCCCAAGCGCATTGTCATCGCCGAGGCCGCCGCCGTGGGCTGCGACACCGACGAGTGCTATGAGGCCTGCGGCATCGCCGCCGTCGCCCGGGAGGAGGGCGTCGAGCTGGTGGACATCAAGAAGGACAAGGATCTCATCAATGTAGCCGTGCGGGGCTACCGCTCCAACATCAGCCACGTCAAGCTGCCCCGCCTGCTGCTGGAGGCCGAGCACATCATCAACCTGCCCATCCTCAAGGCCCACGCCAGCATGGTGTTCTCCGGAGCGCTGAAGAACATCAAGGGCGTGGTGCAGGATCAGGTCCATGTTCAGATGCACCAGCAGAACCTGACCATGGCCATGATGGACGTGTGGTGGGCCTGCCGCGCCGACATCAACATCATGGACGTGATGCACGCCGCCAGCGGCTACTCCCCCCACACCCCCGTGCCCATCGAGGTGGACTGCATCATGGGCTCCTATGACCCTGTGGCGCTGGACCGCATCGCCTGCGAGCTGGTGGGCATTGATCCCGACGGCGTGGACTACTTCCGCGTGGCCCAGGAGGCCGGCCTGGGCACCACCAACCGCGACGACATCGAGGTGGTGGGCGACAAGGTGGCCGACTGCTACAAGAAGATGTGGGTCCCCTACCTGGAGGACATCCGCAACCGCTGGCCCGAGTATGAGGTCCACTGTGAGGGCGCCTGCTCCAGCTGTCAGGCCCTGCTGACCCTCAACATGGAGACGCTGAAGGCCATCGGCGTCTACGATGACAACACCGACATGGTGGTGGTGGCCGGCGGCCGGAACACCCTGTCCCCCGATACCCCGGACGAGAAGATCCTGCTCCACGGCAACTGCGCCCGCAAGCACCTGAAGGAGCATCCCAACGCCTTCTTCCTCCAGGGGTGCCCCCCCGGAGAGGGCTCCCTCTACATGTCCGTGCTGCGCAAGGAGGCCATGACCGGAAAGCCCGAGCAGATGCACTGGATCCGCGAGCGGATGGAGATCGACGCCCCCGCTTGGCGCTCCTACGTGGAAAAAGAGGCGGAGAAGTTCTATGGATCAGACGGTAAGTAAGGGCTTTGTCTTTCTGGAAAACGCCCCGGAGCTGATGCGCCTGCTGGAGGACATCTTCACCGACGACTTCATGCAGGAGTACACCCGCTTCGAGAGCTTTGAGGGCTTCCGGTACTCCAGCGCCGTAATGGTCAACTGGAAGGCGGATACCCTGATCTATGCCCCGCCGCTGCTGGACGCCTTCGTGAAGGAGAGCACCGACTTCGCCACCTGGGACGAGATGGTGCGCACCGCCACCGGCCTGCGCTACCACAGATAACGCCTGTCCGCGGCTTTTCAGCACAGCCTGCGAGACCCCTCCGGGCCTCTACCGGACGACCCTTCGGAATGCTGAACCATAACGAGGCCGCCAGACGCTTGTCCCCACAACGCCTGGCGGCTCGCCATATCCCGGCTGGGGCGGAGCAACGCCCCGCCGGGACACCTGCCACCCCGGCAAAAGGAGATATGTCATTATGAAGGTTGCAGATATCAAGCGCGCCGCCTGCGTGGGCGGCGGCGTGATCGGCTCCAGCTGGGCCATCCAGTTCGCCATGCGCGGGCTGGCCGTGACCCTGTACGACATCAACGACGAGCAGCTCAAAAGGAGCGAGGCCCAGATGCACAAGAGCCTGGATGCTCTGGAGCAATTTAACGCCATTACCCCGGAGCGCCGGGGGGAGATCGTGGCGGCCATCCGCCTGACCACCTCCATGGAGGAGGCCGTGGCGGACGCCCAGTTCATCCAGGAGAGCGGCCCGGAGCGCCTGGAGATCAAGCAGTCTATTCTGGCCCAGGTGGAAGCCTGCGCCGCGGCGGACGCCCTCTATGCCAGCTCCACCTCCGGCCTGCTCATCTCCGACATTGCCGCCAAGGCGGCCCACCCGGAGCGCTGCGTGGGGGCCCACCCCTACAATCCGCCCCACCTCATTCCCCTGGTGGAGCTGACCTCCGGCGACAAGACCGACCCCGCCCTGCTCCAGCTGGCCTACGACTTCTACCAGTCCATCGGCAAGGAGGCCGTCCTCCTGCGCCGGGAGTGCCCCGGCTTCATCGCCAACCGGCTCCAGCTGGCCCTCTACCGGGAGGTGCAGGATCTGGTGATGCGGGGGGTGTGCTCCGTGGAGGACGCGGACAAGGCCCTGGTCTACGGCCCCGGCCTGCGCTGGGCCATCTTCGGCCACAACATGATCATGCAGCTGGGCAACCCCGGCGGCCTGACCGGCATGGTGAATATGCTGGGCAACTCCGGCGACCGCTGGCTGGCCGACATGGCCTCCTGGACCCACCAGCCCGACAACTGGGCCGAGGTGGCCCAGCCCGGCGTGGACGAGGAGATGAAGCACTTCCCCGACCACATCGGCCACACCAACGAGGCGTGCGCGGCCTACCGCGACCAGATGCTCATTGAGCTGCTCAAGCTCCACAAGAAGCTGTAAAGGAGGAAACCGGGTGACCGCCAATACGACCGCATCCGTCCGGGCCTTCGCCGGCCGCCGCTGGCTGTGCCTGATCTCCGCCATGGTGATCTGCGTATGCGCCGGCTTCGGCTACGCCTGGAGCGTGCTCCAGACCCCCATCATCGCCCAGTTCGGCTGGGCCGACTCCGGGGTGGCCCTGGCCTACACCATCACGGTGGTGTGCTCCACCATGGCCCCCCTCCTCTTCGGCGGGCTGATCCGCCGCATGTCCAGCCGCCTTTGCGTGGCCGTGGGGGCCGTCCTCTTTGGCGCCGGCCTCTTCGCCGCCGGCCTGATGAGCCAGCTCTGGCAGCTCTACCTGTTCTACGGCGTGATTTCCGGCCTGGGGGTGGGCTTCATCTATCCCAGCATGATGGCCTATGTGGTGCGCCTCTTTCCCGACCGCTCCGGCATGGCCTCCGGCCTGGGCACCGCTGCCTACGGCTCCGGCGCCATCCTGTGGGCCCCCACCGCCGCCGTGCTGATGGAGAAGGTGGGCCTGGGCAGCGCCTTCCGGGTGCTGGGGGTGCTCTTCGCCGCGGTGATTCTGCTGGGCTCCCTGCTGCTGGCCGAGCCGCCGGAGGGCTTCCACGCCGCCATGGCCCCCGCCGCCAGCGGCGGGCAGGGGAGCGGCGCCGACCTGAACCGGGGACAGATGGTGCGCACCGGGGCCTTCTACCGGATGGTGGCGGTGTTTACCTGCGGCCTGGTGGCCGGGGTGATCGTCATCAGCCAGGCCTCCCCCATCCTCCAGCAGACCCTGGGCTACGCCCCTGCCCGGGCCGCCCTCTTCGTCAGCGTGTTCTCCGCCTGCAACATGGCCGGCCGCTTCGTGTGGGGCAGCCTCTCCGACCGGCTAGGCCTGGTCAACACCGCCGGGGCGGTGTTCCTGCTGTGCATCCTGTCCATGGCCGCCCTGGCCGTGACAGGGGCGGAGGGGCTGGTGCTCCTCTTCATGGGGGTGGCCGCCTCCTGCTACGGCGGACTGGCCTCCCTCCTCACCCCCCTCACCGCCCGCATGTTCGGCCCCCGCTACATCACAGAGAACTACGGCGTCATGTATGTGGTGTTCGGCCTGGCCAGCCTCATCGGCCCCAGTCTGGCCACCACCTTCAAGACCGCGGGAGGCGGCAGCTACACCGGCGCCTATGTGACCGCCGCGGTACTGGCCGTCATCGGCCTGGCGCTCTCCCGCTCCCTGAAAGCCCCGTCCCGCAAAGGAGAATGATATGGAACTGAGTAAAGTGAGAACGGCCGAGGAGATCATCGCCCAGTTCAAGGATGGGCAGATCATCGCCATCGGCGGACAGACCAACCAGTACATGCCCGACCGCCTGATCGACTGCGTGCTGGAGAGCGGCGCCAGGCACCTGACCATCTACTCCATCGACTCCAGCGACCCGGGCCACGGCGTCAGCCTGCTGGTGGAGGCCGGCCGGGTGGACGCCATGATCACCACCCACGTGGGCACCAACCCCCTGACCAACGCCAAAATCCAGTCCGGGGCGCTGAAGGCGGAGTTCAACCCCATGGGCACCTTCATCGAGCGCATCCGCTGCGGCGGCGCGGGGCTGGGCGGCGTGCTCACCAAAACCGGCCTGGGCACCGTGGTGGAGGAGGGCAAGCAGATCATTGAGGTCAATGGCGAGAGCTATCTGCTGGAGACCGCCCTCCGCGCCGACATCGCCCTCACCCGCTGCCGCCGGGCCGACCCCCTGGGCAACCTGGCCTACAGCGGCAGTAGCGGCCACGCCTCCCACCCGGTGATCGCCACCTGCGGCGCGCTGTCCATCGTGGAGTGCGACCACTTCTGCGACCTGGGGGAGCTCGGCCCCGACGAGATCAAGGTGCCCGGCATGTTCGTGGACATGATTCTGGCGTAAGGAGGCGGGACAATGGACAACAGAAACTTTATCGCCAAGCGGGCGGCTGCCTACTTCCAGCCCGGCGACGTGGTCAACCTGGGCATCGGCATCCCAAGCCTCTGTGGCAGCTACGCGGTGGACGGCGTACTCTTCCAGAGCGAGAACGGCTTCATCGGCATCGGCCCCACGGTGCAGGAGGGACTGATGAAAAACGAGCGCTTCGTCAACGCGGGCGGAGTGCCCTTCGTCCCCGTGCCGGGGAGCAGCGCCTTCGATGTGGCCATGTCCTTCAACGTCATCCGCTGCGGACGTCTCGCCGCCACGGTGCTGGGCGGCCTGCAGGTATCGGCACAGGGGGATCTGGCCAACTGGGCCACCCCCGGCCGGGCCTTCGGAATGGGGGGCGCCATGGATCTGTGCAACGGCGCCCGGAAGGTCATTGTGGCCATGGAGCTGGGGGCCAAGGACGGCTCCCCTAAGGTGGTCAGCCGGTGCACCCTGCCCCTCACCGCTGTAAAATGCGTCAACCACATCGTCACCGACCGCTGCGTCATCGACGTGACGGAGGAGGGGCTGGTCCTCTCCGAGATCCGGAAGGGCCATACCGTGGAGGAGATCCAGGCCGCGGTGGAGCCCGTGCTCCTGGTGTCCCCCGACTTGAAGGAAATGGAGGAAGATTGATATGGCAAAACCGCTGAGCAAGACGGTCGTGGTGGCCTATGGCCGCTCCGCCGTGGCCAAGTCCGGCAAGAAGGGCGCCCTGCGCAATCTGCACCCCATCGACATGGGCGGGCTGGTGCTCAAGGGCGTGATGGAGAAAATCCCCCAGCTGGACCCCGCTCTGGTGGAGGATGTGATTCTGGGCTGCGCCATCCCGGAGGCCAAGCAGGGCCTCAACCCCGCCCGGCTGGTGGCCGCCCGGGCCGGCCTGCCCTACACCGCCTGCGGCCTTACCGTGGACCGCTTCTGTTCATCCTCTCTCCAGGCCGTGGCCCTGGCCGCCTGGCAGATCGAGGCCGGACAGGCCGACTGCATCGTGGCCGGAGGTATCGAGTCCATGACCGCCCTGCCCATGACCCTGGACCGCAGCGGCGACATGGACCCCTGGCTGCTGGAGCACGACCCCGCCCAGTACATCTCCAATGGCGAGACCGCCGAGAACGTGGCGGAGAAGTACAACGTCACCCGGGAGGAGATGGACCGCCTGGCTCTGGAGAGCCACCGAAAGGCGGCCGCCGCCCAGGACGCGGGGTATTTTGACGAGCAGATCATCCCCCTGCCCGGCGCAGACGCCGAGGGCAACGAGATCGTCTTTCACAAGGACCAGGGTATCCGCCGTGACACCACCCTGGAAAAGATGGCGTCCATGAAGCCCTGCTTCCGGGAGAACGGCCGGGTCACCGCCGCCACCTCCTCCCAGACCAGCGACGGCGCGGCTTTCCTGGTGCTGATGAGCCGGGACAAGGCCGCCGAGATGGGCATCCGGCCCTTGGCCTCTTTCCTGGGCTTCTGTGTGGGCGGCCTGGACCCGGCCTACATGGGCCTGGGCCCCATCTACGCCGCGCCCAAGGTGCTGGAGTACACCGGCCTGACCATGGACGACATGGACGTGATTGAGCTCAACGAGGCCTTCGCCGCCCAGGTCAGCCCCTGCATCAAGGAGCTGGGCATGGATCCCGCCAGGGTCAACCCCAACGGCGGCGCCATGGCCCTGGGCCACCCCCTGGGTGCTACCGGCGCGGTGCTGAGCTGCAAGGCCATCTCGGAGCTGCGCCGCACCGGCGGCAAGTATGCTATGGTTACCATGTGTATCGCCGGCGGCATGGGCGCGGCAGGGATCTTCAAGGCGGATTAATACCCGCGGGGCAGGGAGACTGCCGCCGCGTACAAACGATTATGGGAGGTAATTTATATGGGTAAGCCCTTAGCTGATTATGTCAAGCTCCCCGAGCTGGAGGAGTACAAGGAGTGGTTCAAGGACTTCGCGGATCTGTACCGGGAGGACGGCATCCTTCAGGTGACCTGGAAGACCCTGGACGGTCCCATGCACCACAGCGGCATGTCCCACCGCGCCATCAGCCAACTGGTCCGCGTGCTGAGCCTGGACTACAAGAACGAGATCATCATCTTCACCCACATCGGCGACCACTGGATGACCGAGTCCGACCCCAACGGCTGGGAGACTTACTCCGAGCTGCCCACCCAGCGGTTCCAGCACCAGTATTTTGACGACACCAACCTCATCAAGAACATGGTGTTCGACCTGGACGTGCCCACCATCGGCGCCATCCCCGGCTCCGGCTTCCACTGGGACTCCGCCATGCTCAGCGACATCACCATCTGCTCCGAGGATACCTGGATGGAGGTGCCCCACGCCCACGGCGGCCTGGTGCCCGGCGACGGCATGGGCCTGATGTGCCAGCACTACTTCGGCACCAAGCGGGGCAACTACTACATGATGACCTCCCGCCAGTTCACCGCCCGGCAGATGCTGGAGTGGGGCATGGTCAACGAGGTGCTGCCCAAGGGCAAGGTGCTGGAGCGGGCCTGGGAGATCGCCCGCATGTGGAAGACGATGCCCTATGAGAACCGCACCATCATGTCCAACCTGGCCAAGCGGCCGCTGAAGAAGCTGCTGGTGGAGGATCTGAAGCTGCACACGGTCAGTGAGCAGTACGGCTCCCTGCTGCGCATCGCCGCCGGTGACATGGGCGACCGCAATGCCGCACAGCAGGATGAGAAGTACATCAGCCAGACCAACGACTGGCGCTACACCTTCCCCCACATGCAGCAGGCACCCACCCGTGAGAGCTGGGCCGCCTTCCGCACCGAGCCCATCGAGTGGTTCAAGAAGGTGGAGGCCGGCGAGGCGGTCAACCCCTGCGACCCCACCCGCCCCGTGAAGCCCTACCGCCCCGATGGCGAGTAAGGCACTGTATGGAATCAGGAGGTAGTTACCATGGGAAAACCAATGGCGGATTACGTCAAGCTGCCCGAGTTTGACGAGTACAAGGAGTGGTTCAGGGACTTCGCCGACCTCAAGCGGGAAGACGGCATCGTGCAGGTGACCTGGAAGACCCTGGACGGCCCCATGCACCACAGCGGCATGTCCCACCGGGCCATGAGCCAGCTCACCCGCTGGCTGAGCCTGGACTTTAAAAACGAGATCATCATCTACACCCACATCGGCGACAACTGGATGATCGAGTCCGACGCCAACGGCTGGGAGACCTACTCCGAGCTGCCCACCCAGCGGTTCCAGCACCAGTATTTCGATGACACCAACCTCATCAAGAACATGGTGTTTGACCTGGATGTGCCCACCATCGGCGCCATCCCCGGCCCCGGCTTCCACTGGGATTCCGCCATGCTGTGCGACATTACCCTGTGCTCCGAGGACACCAAGATGGAGGTGCCCCACGCTCAGGGGGGGCTGGTGCCCGGCGACGGTATGGGCCTGATGTGCCAGCACTACTTCGGCACCAAGCGGGGCAACTACTACATGATGACCTCCCGCCAGTTCACCGCCCGGCAGATGCTGGAGTGGGGCATGGTCAACGAGGTGCTGCCCAAGGGCAAGGTGCTGGAGCGGGCCTGGGAGATCGCCCGCATGTGGAAGACGATGCCCTATGAGAACCGCACCATCATGTCCAACCTGGCCAAGCGGCCGCTGAAGAAGCTGCTGGTGGAGGATCTGAAGCTGCACACCGTCAGCGAGCAGTACGGCTCCCTGCTGCGCATCGCCGCCGGGGATCTGGGCGACGAGCACTCCGCCCAGCAGGATGAGAAGTACATCAGCCGCGTCAACGACTGGCGCTACGCCACCCGCGACATGGAGGAGCCCCAGACCGCCGAATCCTGGCGCACCATGCCCCTCAAGGCCGCCGAGTGGTGGAAGAAGGTGGAGGCCGGTGAGATTGAGAACCCCTATGTCTTCGAGCACAGCAACGAGCCGGAGGACTACGAGTTTTAATTCCAAAGCGCGGAAGAAGGGGCGACCGGCACGTCCCTTCTTCCTGTGCATTGCTTATAAAGGAGTGTCACAGCTATGGCAAAGACCATCATCACCGCCGCGCTGACCGGCGCGGTCACCCCCGCGGGCTACAAGATCCCCGAGACGCCCCAGCAGATCGCCGACGAGGCTTACGACGCCTGGAAGCTGGGCGCCGCCGTGGTCCACCTGCACATGCGCGCCGACGACGGCCTGGGCGCCATGGACAAGGAGAAGTTCCGCGAGACCATCAAGCTCATCCGCAGCCACAAGGACTGCGACGTGATCATCAACTGCACCTCCTCCGGCGCCTCCCCGGAGCACCCCGCCACCGACGACGAGCGCATGGCCCACCACAGGGAGCTGTCCGGCATCGAGATGGGCTCCTACGACGCGGGCTCCTTCAACTGGATGCCCGGCGGTGTGTTCGTCAACTCCCCCCAGTTCCTCGAGAAGCTGGGCGATCTTTACATGGAGAAGGGCATCAAACCGGAGCTGGAAATCTTTGACGCCGGCATGCTGGGCGTGGCCAACTACTTCGTGAAGAAGGGCCATCTGCCCACCCCCTGCCACTACCAGTTCTGCCTGGGCGTGCTGGGCGGCATGCCCGCCACGGTGGAGAACCTGCTCTACCTGGTGCAGCACATCCCCGCCGGTTCCACCTGGTCGGCCTTCGGCGTGGGCAAGGGCCACCTGCCCATCCTGTTCGCCTCCCTGGCCCTGGGCGGCCACATCCGCGTGGGCATGGAGGACAACGTGGTGTATGAGGTGAAGGAGAACGGCGAGAAGGTCATGGCCACCAACCACATGCTGGTGGAGCGGGCCGTCAACGCCGTCAAGGCCTTCGGCAATACCCCCGCCACCCCCGACGAGGCCCGCCGGATGCTGGGCATCCCCGCCTTCGACGGCGGCCGGGTGCGCGCCGCCCTGGGCATTGACTAACTGAATTTCCTGGCCCCAGCGGCGGCA
>ERZ836829.1030-NODE-1030-length-21067-cov-2.805159_pt1 | contig 21067 bp, 19 predicted proteins | sample MGYA00519574_ERZ836829 | MGnify/ENA primary metagenome ERZ836829 (study PRJEB31850, sample SAMEA3708808) | human gut metagenome | biome: human gut; feature: human-associated habitat; material: faeces | place: China | collected 2014 ... | reverse complement strand
TAAATACATTGTATACTAACGGTGTGAATTTTTCAATCAAAAGTGTAAATATCTGTGGATAACTTTGTAGGAAACCTGTGGATGAAGGGAATCGAAGGCGTGGACAGAGAGGTTTTCCACAGAATAGGGAAAAAAATAACTGCAGGTTGTACACAAGGGGGAAACTTACAGAAAATAAGGGGATTTTGTCCACGAATGAGGAAAAAGGTCGAAATATCCCATACTTATCCACAAGTTATCAACAAATTGTGGATAAGGTGAAAAAGGGACCGTGGATTTAGAGGAAAAATATTGACGGGTGAAAAAAATGTCGCTATAATGCCTGTGTAATGCGTTGTATCTTAACATTAAGAACAGCAGCAAGGAGGAAAAAAATGAATAAGAGAAAAAAAGACACCCGTTGGCTTGCAAGTGTTGCACTTATGATGGCGGTGGTGATCCTTCTGGCAAGTACGCCGTTAGGAATGATCCAGCTGCCGGTGGTGAAGGCGACAACTGTGCATATCCCTGTGATTTTGGGAGCCATTCTTCTGGGGCCCCTGGCAGGTTCCATCCTGGGAGGAGTGTTCGGTATCTGTTCTATGGTGAGCAACACGATGGCGCCTACCCTGTTATCCTTTGCGTTTTCACCGTTTATGAGCATGACCGGGATTTCAGGAGCCGTAAAGGCAGTGTGGATTTCTGTTGGATGCCGGATTTTAATCGGTTTTTTTGCAGGATGGCTCTGGATTTTACTGTCAAAATGCAAGATGAACCGCATGGCGGCGCTGGCTGTAACCGGTTTTATGGGATCTATGGTAAATACGGTGGCTGTGATGGGAAGTATTTATAAGCTTTTGGCGCTTCCGTATGCCCAGGTAAAGAATGTGGCTGTTGACGCAGTGTGGGGACTGATCATGGCTACTGTTACCGCATCAGGGATTCCGGAGGCGGTCGTAGCTGCAGTTTTGGTGGCCATAATTGGAAAGATTATGCTGAAATTCATAAAGTAAGCGGTTTCAGGGCGTAAAAGCCTGTATTTTAATAAAAAATTGCTTGACGGAGGCGGATTTCTTCTATATAATTGAGAAGATGTTTAATTATACTAGTCAAATGTGTGTTATATCACATTACCAGATAATATTTGATAGGAGGTGCCCGGATTATGAAGATGACATTTCAGCCTAAGAAAAGACAGAGAGCAAAAGTTCATGGCTTCAGAGCAAGAATGAAGACAGCAGGCGGTAGAAAAGTTATTGCTGCCAGAAGAGCAAAAGGTAGAGCAAAGTTAACCGCTTAAGAATTGCAAGGCCACATTTTCATGTGGCCTTTTTCTTACGTCTACAATAAACAAGTCGGAACCCAGTACATAAACCTGTTCCGGCAAATTTCCAGGAGGATCGAATGAAGCGATTTCCTTCCATTAAAAAAAACAGTGACTTTCAGTATATATATAGAAATGGAAAGTCCTATGCCAACCGTCTTTTAGTCATGTATGTGGTAAGAAGCGGGGGAGAAGCGAACAGCATCGGGATATCGGTGAGTAAAAAAGTAGGCAACAGCGTGGTACGCCATCATGTGACCAGGCTGCTGCGGGAGATATTCCGGTTGAATGATAATAAAATTGAGACTGGGTTAAACATCATTCTGGTAGCCCGTGTGGCTGCCGCAAGATCTGATTACAGACATTTGGAGGGTGCCTATATGCACCTGTGCGGACTGCATCACATTTTAAAGGAATCGAAGTGAGAGTTATGATAAAAAAAGGAATGATCCTGCTTATCAGGATCTACCAGAAATATCTGTCGCCCTTAAAGGTAAGGACTCACTGTATTTACACGCCAACGTGCTCTCAATACGCCATTGAGGCACTTCAAAAGTATGGCGCGTTAAAAGGTACATGGTTAGCCTGCAAGAGGATCCTTCGTTGCCATCCCTTTGCAGAAGGCGGTTATGATCCAGTTCCGTAGAAAGTTCCATAAGGAGGTAGCGTTTTGAACGGTTTAGTCGGCGCAGTAGTATTGACAAAGGACAGCGGTTTTCTGGGGCCGATCGCAAGTATCCTTGGCTGGATCATGGACCTGCTTTTTGAGTTCACCAGCATATTCGGCATTGAAAATATCGGCCTTTGCATTATCCTGTTTACACTGGTTACAAAGGTTCTTATGATTCCCTTGACCATAAAGCAGCAGAAATCATCCAAGCTGATGACGGTTATGCAGCCGGAAATTGCAGCAATTCAAAAGAAATACAAAGGAAAAGAAAATGATCAGAAAGCCGCGATGATGATGCAGGCTGAGATCAAGGCAGTATATGAGAAATACGGCACATCCATGACGGGCGGCTGTCTTCCTCTTCTGATCCAGATGCCGATCATTTTTGCACTGTACAGAGTTATTTACAATATTCCGGCTTATGTACAGTCTGTCAGAGGCTATTATGAGACGGTAATTTCCCATCTTCCCAGCGGATACCAGACCCAGCAGGCGTTTACCCAGCTGGCAGAGGCCCATAAGATGGTGGGTGAGAAATTTGATTATAACAATGTAAACACGGTAATTGACCTTTTATATACCTTTACAGCCCAGCAGTGGGACAGCTTTGTTGCTGCATTCCCGGCAGTGGGACAGGCAGTGACAGATGCAGGCGTAAATGCAGTGGAAGCCATTGAAAATATGCAGAGCTTCTTTGGCCTGAATATTGCGTATACTCCATTTCAGGTGATCGTGAATTTCTTTGAGCAGCAGGGCGGCGTAACTCTGGGTATGGCAGCTGCAGCTCTGGCAATTCCGATCCTTGCAGGCTTAAGCCAGTGGTACAGTACAAAGCTTATGACTGCCAATCAGTCTCAGCCGGCTGATGACGATAATCCGGCTGCCAGCATGATGAAATCCATGAATATCACCATGCCTCTGATGTCCGTATTCTTCTGCTTCTCCTTTGCTTCCGGTATCGGTCTTTACTGGGTGGCTCAGAGTGTGTTCACTATCATCCAGCAGGTATGGATCAATTCCTACCTGAACAAGGTAGATATGGATGACCTGGTACAGAAGAATATTGAAAAGACCAATAAAAAGCGTGCCAAGAAGGGCCTTTCTCCTGTCAAAGTCGGAAATGTAGATGAGATGTTAAAGAGGATGGAAGAGAAGGAATCCAGAGAAGAGTCTGCTCGTATGGAAAAAATTGCCAAGACAAAGGTTCAGGTAGAGGAATCCAATAAGTACTATAATCAGGATGCCAAACCGGGAAGTCTGGCAGCCAAGGCGAATATGGTAGCCAAATACAATGAGCGTCAGGAGAAGGGAAAGAAAAAGTAGGAGGGTTTCGTATGGATATGATTACGGTTTCTGCAAAAACAGTGGATGAAGCGGTTACGAAAGCTCTGATCGAACTTAAGACAACCAGCGATAAACTGGAGTATGAGGTTGTGGAGGAAGGAAGCAAAGGCTTTCTGGGGCTGGGCGCAAAGCCGGCTGTGATCCGCGCAAAGAAGAAGGAAACAGTGGCGGACGGGGCCATTGAGTTTCTGACCCAGATATTTGACGCTATGGGTATGGACGTATCCATTAAGTCGGAATATAATGAAGGGGAGCAGGAGCTGTCCTTGGAATTAGAGGGCGGAGATATGGGAATCCTGATCGGCAAGAGAGGTCAGACCCTGGATTCTCTTCAGTATCTTGTTAGCCTTATTGTAAACAAGGAAACAGACGGTTATCTGAGAGTCAAACTGGATACGGAAAATTACCGTGAGCGCAGAAAAGAGACTCTGGAGACCCTGGCAAAGAACATTGCCTACAAGGTTAAGAGAACCAAACGTCCCGTTTCTCTGGAGCCCATGAATCCCTATGAGAGAAGGATCATCCATGCGGCGATCCAGAATGATAAGTATGTGACTACCCGCAGTGAGGGGGAAGAACCTTTCCGCCATGTGGTAATCGCTCTTAAGAAGGAAACAGGCGCCGGTGAGCGCAGGGGACGTTATGACCGCAGCCGCGGCGGGCGCTATGAGCGTACCGGCGGCTACCGGGGAAATACCCGCAGGAATGACTTCTATCAGGCGGCTTCCCTGTCAGAGCATAATGCTGAGACAGCCGGCGGCAGCGGACAGGAAACAGAGGAGTAATCCGGTAAATGAACATGGGGAGGCTGTTGCAGAGTGATTTGCGGCGGCCTCTTTTTGCGCTGAAAGCCAGAAAGGCGAGGAGTGAAAATGAAAACAGAAACCATTGCTGCCATTGCCACAGGCATGAGCAATTCGGGAATCGGCATTGTAAGGATCAGCGGAGATCAGGCCTTTGAGGTCATTGACCGAATCTATCGGAATAAAAAGGGGCAGGCAGGAACATTATGGGACGCAAAGTCCCACACAGCCCATTATGGATATATTTATGATGGTGATGAAAGAATCGATGAGGTTCTGGTGCTTATTATGCGGGGGCCAAACAGCTATACAGCAGAGGATACCGTTGAGATTGATTGTCATGGCGGCATTCGCATGGTTCAGCGGATTCTGGAAACGGTCCTTCATAACGGGGCAAGAACCGCCCAGCCGGGAGAGTTTACCAAGCGCGCCTTTTTAAACGGAAGGCTGGATCTGGCCCAGGCAGAGGCAGTGGCAGAACTGATCCATGCATCCAATGACTATGCCTTAAAGAGCTCTGTGAGCCAGCTGGGAGGATCGGTATCGGGAAAGATACGGGCTCTCAGGGAAACCATTCTTTATGAGACTGCCTTTATTGAGTCGGCTCTGGATGATCCGGAGCACATTTCACTGGAGGGGTACGGGGACAGGCTTTTAAAGGTGCTGGAGCCGGTGACAGAAGAGATTGAAAAGCTGATCGCCTCGGCAGATGACGGAAGAGTGATGACAGAGGGCGTTCGGACGGTGATCCTTGGAAAACCTAACGCAGGAAAATCTTCCCTGATGAATGTGCTTTTAGGGGAAGAGAGGGCTATTGTAACGGATATTGCAGGTACTACCAGAGATACCTTAGAGGAGCATATTAACCTTCAGGGGATCAGCCTGCATGTAGTGGATACGGCGGGAATCCGGGACACGGAGGATGTAGTGGAAAAGATCGGCGTAAACCGTGCCATGAAGGCAGCAAAAGGAGCGGATCTGATCATTTATGTGGCAGACGGCTCCCGCCCGCTGGATGAGAGCGACCGGGAGATCATGGAGCTGATCCATGATAAGAAGGCCATTGTGCTTTTAAATAAGACGGATCTGGAGCTTACTGTAGATAAGGAGGCTTTAGAGGAGCAGTGCGGCCACCGTGTAATCCCTATTTCCGCCAAGGAGGAGCATGGGATCGGAGATCTGGAAAAGGAGATCCAGTCCATGTTTTATCATGGAGAGATTGCCTTTAATGACCAGGTATATATTACAAATGCCCGTCATAAGGAGGCTTTGGAAACTGCCTTAAGGAGCCTTCGGATGGTGCGTTCAAGTGTGCTTGATGGGATGCCGGAGGATTTTTATTCCATAGATCTTGCAGACGCCTATGAACAGCTGGGACTGATCTTAGGAGAAGCAGTGGATGATGATGTGGTAAATGAGATCTTCTCAAAGTTCTGTATGGGAAAATGAGAGGACAGGAAGGAAGGAAAAAGATGCCGTATTTGGAAGAAAGTTATGATATCGTGGTGGTGGGAGCAGGCCATGCGGGCTGCGAGGCGGCGTTAGCCTGCGCGCGGCTTGGGCTTGAAACCATCATGTTTACGGTCAGTGTGGACAGCATTGCCCTGATGCCCTGCAATCCCAATATAGGAGGCAGCTCCAAGGGCCATCTGGTTCGTGAACTGGATGCGCTTGGGGGAGAAATGGGCAAAAATATTGATAAGACCTTTATCCAGTCCAAGATGTTAAATGAATCCAAGGGGCCGGCGGTTCACTCCCTCAGGGCCCAGGCGGATAAGCAGGCCTATACTCAGGCCATGAGGCAGACCCTGGAACAGACCGAACACCTGACCATACGCCAGGCAGAGGTATCGGAGCTGATTGTAAAAGAGGGCGCTGTAAGAGGCGTAAAGACCTTTTCCGGCGCTGTATACCACGCAAAGGCGGTCGTTTTGTGTACAGGCACCTATCTGCGGGCCAGATGCATTTACGGGGATGTAAGCAATCCTACAGGGCCTAATGGCCTTCAGGCGGCCAACCACCTGACACAGTCTCTGATTGATAATGGGATCGAGATGTTCCGGTTTAAGACGGGAACTCCGGCCAGAGTGGATAAGAGAAGCATTGATTTTGCAAAGATGGAGGAGCAGTTTGGAGATGAGCGGATTGTGCCGTTTTCATTTTCAACCGATCCGGACAGCATACAGAAGGAGCAGGTTTCCTGCTGGCTGACCTATACCAATGGGGAGACCCATCAGATCATCCGGGATAATCTGGACCGTTCGCCGCTGTTTTCAGGAGCCATTGAGGGAACAGGCCCTCGATATTGTCCGTCTATCGAGGACAAGGTAGTGCGTTTTCCTGATAAGGAGCGCCATCAGGTGTTTGTGGAGCCGGAGGGACTTTATACCAATGAAATGTATCTGGGCGGAATGAGCAGCTCTCTGCCGGAAGACGTGCAGTATGCCATGTACCGCACCGTACCGGGGTTAGAGAATGTAACGATCGTGCGCAATGCCTATGCGATCGAGTATGACTGCATCAATGCCCTGCAGTTAAAGTCTACCCTGGAGTTTAAACGCATCAGAGGCCTGTTTGCGGGCGGTCAGTTTAACGGAAGCTCCGGATATGAGGAGGCAGCAGTTCAGGGCTTTATGGCGGGCGTAAACGCGTCTATGGAGGTGCTGGGAAGAGAGCTGGTAGTGTTAGACCGGTCACAGGCCTATATCGGCGTTCTGATTGACGATCTGGTGACCAAGGAAAACCATGAGCCATACCGGATGATGACTTCAAGGGCAGAGTACCGGCTTTTGCTGCGCCAGGATAATGCCGATTTACGGCTTCGGGAAATCGGTCATAAAATCGGACTGGTAAGCGATGAGGAGTATGAAAAGCTGCTCTCTAAACGTCAGGCCATCGAAGAAGAAATACGCCGTTTAGAAAATACTGCCATCGGCGGAACGCCGGCAGTCCAGGCAGTTCTGGAGCAGTACGGAAGTACGCCTCTTAAATCAGGAAGTACGCTGGCAGAGCTGGTGCGCCGGCCGGAGCTGGATTATGAAAAGATCAGGGAAATTGATAAAAAAAGGCCGGATCTTCCATTTGATGTGCGGGAGCAGGTAAATATTGAAATCAAGTATGAGGGCTACATAAAGAGGCAGAGACAGCAGGTAGCCCAGTTTAAGAAGCTGGAAGGCAGGCATCTGCCGGAAAACTTTGATTACAGCCAGGTAAAGAGCCTGCGTCGGGAAGCTGTTCAGAAGCTGAATCAGATACAGCCGTCTACCGTGGGACAGGCATCACGGATTTCCGGGGTATCTCCAGCGGATATATCAGTGCTTTTAGTGTATCTGGGAAGAGAGTAAAAGATGGTTTTTACATATAAAAGAGAGGACGGGATCAATGACAGAATCATTTGCTGAGAAAATGAAGGCCGGGACAAGGGAGCTGAATATAACCCTGAGCCAGAGGCAGTTGGAACAGTTTTTTAAATATTATGAAATGCTGGTGGAGACAAATAAAGTGATGAATCTGACAGCCATTACAGAGGAAGGGGACGTGGTGGCAAAGCATTTCTGTGACAGTCTTTGCCTGGTAAAGGCGTATCATGAGCTTCTGGATCGGGAGTCTGAAGGTGAAGCTAAAGATATGAAAACGGTTTCTGTGATTGATGTGGGAACCGGAGCGGGGTTCCCTGGAATCCCGCTTAAGATTGCATTTCCTCAGATTAAACTCACGTTGCTGGATTCGCTGAATAAAAGAGTAAAATTTTTAGAGCAGGTATGCAGAGAGCTGGAACTGGAGAATGTACAGTGCATCCATGGAAGGGCAGAGGATGCAGGACGGATGAAAGAGCACACGGAGCAGTATGATCTGGCAGTGTCCAGAGCAGTAGCAAATCTGGCATCGCTGTCAGAATATTGTATTCCTTTTGTAAAAAAAGGGGGATTCTTTATTCCTTATAAATCAGGAGAAATTGAGGAAGAGCTGAATCAGGGAAAGAAAGCAGCAGCAATTCTGGGAGGAGAAATAAGCGAAGTGGTGCGCTTTTCTTTACCGGAAGGAGATGGAGCCTGATCCGTATTCGTAAAGTAAAGCCGGTATCTTCCAGATATCCAAGAAAAGCGGGAATGCCGGGGAAAGAACCTCTGGGAAAATAGGCGCGAAGGCAGAGCATATGTGGGTGAGATCAGTGCCGCAGAAGAGATGGAAAACGGTTACACGCACTTTATGACGCATGATGCAAAAACAGGGGATACACTATGAAAACGATTACAGAAAATACAGTACAGGCAGGACAAGGTCGCATGAATATTAAAGAAATTGCCCGGGTGGCAGGAGTATCTCCGGCTACCATATCCCGTGTACTAAATGGTTCGGGATATGTGAAAGAAGAGACAAAGAAAAAGGTAATGGCGGCAGTTGAGAAAAATAACTATACGCCCAGTCTGATTGCAAGGAGTCTGAGCGGAAGAGACAGCTTCAGTATTGGAGTGATTCTCCCTTCCGCAAGTCAGAGAGTTTACAGTGGGATTCTGGAAGGGATCTGCCGTCTGGCTCAGCCTTTCGGCTACAATATTGTTCTTATGAACACAGGAGGGGATATAAAGAAGCAGCATGAGTTTCTGGAGGCTGCTGAAAACCAGAGAATGAAAGGGCTTATCGTTGCTCCCGCAGCTTCTGATGACAGGGGGACGAGAGATAAACTTCTCCATCTGGAAGAGCAGGGAATGCCAGTGATCTTGACAGAAGGGAATATAAAAGGAGCACCGTTTGACTGTGTGTTTGGAGATAACTGGAGGGGGGCTTATGAAGGCGCTGAGTCCCTTATGGATGCAGGCCATAAAAAGATTGCAGTCATTCGTGAAAAAGGCAATTTCAGAGAGGACAGGGAGCGTTTTCGGGGCTTTATGCAGGCAATGGAGGATCATGGCCTGGAGGTTTCCGATGAATATGTAATATACAACGGAGAAAGCGGAGCAGAAACAGCAGATGCGATTGCGCGGCTTTTAGAAGAAAATACACCGCCTACGGCCCTGTTTGCGCTGAGCGGGGAAGGAACATGCAGCTGCATGAAATGTCTGGAAAGGAAGGGGCTGACGGCAGGAGAAGATTTGGGCTTTATGGGCTTTGATGATCAGCCGGTTTTATATGAGCTGGGATATCGTCTTTCTGTTGTGGAGCGGGATGCAGTGGAACAGGGAAGGGAAGCGATGAGACTGCTTCAGGAACGATTTGATGAAAAAGAACAGGAACGCAGAATCGGAAAGCGTGTAATGGTTCCATGCAGGCTGATTCTGCGCGGATCCGGGAATATGAAAACGGTTACAGAAAGCGCTAGAAAAAAGAAATTGGCAGGAAAAAAGGAAAAAGAAAGCCCGGAGCGTTAACTCCAGGCTTCGCGCATCATGGCAATCTCACGGGCATAGCCATCCAGATCATTCGGTGTTTCCAAATAGAAGGGAAGATGGCGTAAGGCGGGATGATTGATAATGGCTTTTAAGGACGGAAGGCCAATCTGGCCTTCGCCCAACCGGGCATGGCGGTCTTTGTGAGAACCAAGGGGATTCATGCTGTCATTGAGATGGATGGCTTTCAGACGATTTAAACCAATGATGTGATCAAATTCTGCGAGAACATCATCCAGATGGTTTGCGATATCATAGCCGGCATCCCATACATGACAGGTATCCATACAGATCCCCATATGGTCGGACAGATCTATCCGGTCAAGAATCTGGCGAAGTTCTTCAAAGCTGCGGCCGATTTCGCTTCCTTTTCCAGCCATGGTTTCTAGGAGAACAGTGGTGGTTTGTTCCGGTTTTAATATGGCATTTAACATATCTGCGATGTAGGAAATTCCCACATCAACACCCTGTTTCACATGACTTCCCGGATGGAAGTTATAAAGATTTCCGGGAGTATATTCCATCCGTGCCAGATCATCTGCCATAGTTTTTCTGGCAAAATCCCTGAGATGAGGATCGGCAGAGCAGGCATTCAGAGTATAGGGGGCATGACAGAGAATGGGAATCAGATTCTGTTCCTGCACCTTTTTAAGAAATAGAGCTACATCTTCAGGATTGATTTCTTTGGCATTTCCTCCGCGGGGGTTGCGTGAGAAAAACTGAAAGGTGTTTGCATGTATTTTGGCAGCATCCTTTGCCATGGAACAGTAGCCTTTGGCAGAGGAAAGATGACAGCCGATTCGTAACATATAGTAGCCTCCTTTAACATTGTTTTTATGTAAAATTGATCGGCAGTTTCTGCAGAAATGTTTCACGTGAAACATTTATAGTAGAAACTGCCGGTATTTTAATTTTCCAGATAAGGGCGGAATAATTCATAAAATCGAGCAGGGGATTCCAGATGGGGTAAATGTTTCGCCTTAGGAACTGGCACTGTTTCGATTGCAGGATTGTAATTCTGATAATCTTCCATGGTTTCGGACATACCATCCAACTCTGCTCCGCCAAAAAGACAGATGCTGTTATCAATCCGGCGCAGAGCGGTTGTAATATTGCATTTCGTGTAGTTACATTTTACACTGGCATAAATGGATTTTGGAGAAGCTCCCAGATGGGCTGCTTCATAGTAAGCATCAACCAGCCGGGAATTAACAGAGTAGGGATTACAGAAGCAGCGGCTCATAAAATCCTGAGTAAGATTTTTTCGGCTGCAGGCTATATTGTAAATCAGAGTTCCTGCAATGGGAAGATCCAAAATCAACTTATAAAGCCGGGCATTTTTTCCCGGAACCAGACTGCTGGAGAGCAGAGATTCGGGATTGATCAGAAGAAGCCGGTCAAAGAGCTCCGGACTATTGCTGCAGGCCATGACAGCAATCGAAGAGGAGTCTCCAGTTGCCGCCACATCGGTGCGGTGACCGATTTCTGATTTAATAAAATCTGAAATCAGCTGGACGTAAAGATAGTTTGTGTAGGTGAGATTCGGCTTTTCTGAACGGCCAAATCCCAACAGGTCAATGGTATAGACGGTTCGATCCTTTGCAAGACGTCGGGCAAATTCTTTCCATTCATAACCGCTGGAAGCGGGGGAGAGATCATGGATCAGAAGAATCGGTTTACCACTGCCTTCTTTTGTATAGTGAATGTTTCCAAAGCGCCAGTGATAGCATAGAGAGGCGCTGCTTTCATTTTCAAGAATGTGTCTGGAAATCGCAGACAGTTTAATGGCCTTGTTGATACAGGCAGTGGCGGCAGCATCACCTGCAGCCAGTATGAGCAGAGTCAATAATTTATTTCTTGTTTTCATTCGTTTTATCTCCTGAAAAAGTAATGATAGGTGTCGTGTGCTGGTTCGTAAACCGGGCAGTTTTTGTCCGCTGATGGTAAGATTATTATAGTACAAGTGGATAGTGATTACAATGAAAACTGTTTTTTGAGTTTCCGCACTTTACTGTGTTCTGGCGTCCTAAACACCAGAACACAGTGCTTCCTTGTCTACAGATGGTAATGTTTCACGTGAAACATTACTCATGTAATATTTTGTATAAAATAGAAAAATAAATACAAATGCAGAGTTTTTCATAGGAAAAGCAGAAAAGTTGTGTTATAATCGTCTGGTACATCGAAAACGAACGTGAGGAAACGGATATGGGACGGATTATTACAATAGCAAATCAGAAGGGCGGAGTAGGAAAAACAACCACGGCGATCAATCTGGCAGCCTGCCTTGCAGAAGCAGGACAGCATGTAATGCTGGTGGATTTTGACCCACAGGGAAATGCCAGCAGCGGCCTGGGCCTGGAAGAAAAGGATTTTGAACAGACCGTTTATGATATGATGGCTGGAGAGGCTTCTATAAAGGAGTGCATCACAAAAGAGGTTCAGGAAAATCTGGATGTACTTCCTTCGGATATGAATCTGGCGGGTGCGGAGATTGAATTTCAGGAATTGGACGAGAAAGAGATTCTGCTTAAGAAATCGTTAGACATGGTACGGGATGAGTATGATTTCATTTTAATTGATTGTCCGCCTTCATTAAATATACTTACGATTAATGCTTTGACAGCAGCTGATACCGTGCTGGTGCCAATCCAGTGTGAGTATTACGCATTGGAGGGATTGAATCAGATGTTAAAGACGGTAGATTTGGTGAAGAGAAAGCTGAACCCGTCATTGGAACTGGAAGGCGTAGTATTTACTATGTATGATGCCAGAACCAATCTGTCTCTTCAGGTAGTGGAGAGTGTGAAGAGTAATCTGAATCAGACAATTTATAAAACAATCATTCCAAGAAATGTGCGGCTTGCAGAAGCTCCAAGTCATGGAATGTCCATCAATCACTATTCGTCCCGTTCTACGGGTGCGGAGAGCTATCGTATGCTGGCAGCAGAAGTGATTAGCAGAGGAGAGGTATAATGGCGGCTAAAAGAGGTTTGGGAAAAGGTTTGGGCGCAATCTTTGGGGAAGAAGTGATTAAGGAACAGAAAGAAAAGATTGCGATGGAAGATGGAAAAGGAAAGGAACTGATGGTAAAGCTTTCTCTGATTCAGCCTAATAAGGAGCAGCCAAGAAAGACATTTGATCAGGAAAAGCTTAAGGAGTTATCTGCCTCAATCAAACGGTACGGGATTCTTCAGCCGCTTCTTGTAAAGAAGAATGGGAACTTTTACGAGATTATTGCCGGAGAAAGAAGATGGAGAGCTGCCCAGATGGCGGGACTCAAGGAAGCGCCGGTGGTTTTAAAGGAGTACAGCCGACAGGAAGCAATGGAGATTTCTCTGATTGAAAATGTTCAGCGGGCAGATCTGAATCCTATTGAAGAGGCGAAGGCGTATCAGCAGCTGATTCGTGAGTTTAATCTCACGCAGGAGGAAATTGCAGAGCGTGTAGCAAAAAACAGAGCGACCATTACGAATACCATGCGTCTTTTAAAGCTGGATGAGCAGATTCAGGAAATGCTCATCCAGGGTATTATTAGCAGCGGTCATGCCAGAGCGCTTCTTTCTCTGGACGGTGGGGGGCTGCAGTTAAAGGCAGCAAAGGAAATTATAGAAAAAAGCTTAAGTGTTCGGGAAACAGAACGGTTGGTAAAACGGATGGCCAAGGAAGCTGCTGGAGAAGAAAAGAAGGAAAAGAAAGCGGATGATGCCCTGATGCTGATTTATCAAAATCTGGAAGACAGAATGAAAACCATTATGGGAACAAAGGTCAGCATACATAATAAGGATAAGAACAAAGGCCGTATAGAAATCGAATACTATTCAGAGGCAGAGTTGGAACGAATTGTGGAATTGATTGAGTCCATCCACTAGAAATAAAGATTCTGTATCTAACATTCGGATAAGAGTAAGGAGAGATTAGATAAGAATGGAAAACAGTATGCTATTTGAACTTCCATTTGATCCGGCATATATTATTGTAATATTGTCAGGCTTGGTAGTGATTCTATTGATTCTTGTAATTGCTGCTATGGCAAAGCTGAAAAAATTGAGTCGGAAATATGATTATTTTATGCGGGGAAAGGATGCGGAAACACTGGAGGATGTGATACTGGATCAGCTGGAGGAAATTCGTATTTTGAAGGCAGAGGATCGGGCAGCCAAGGACTCGATTCGAACGTTGAATCGAAACTTCCGTTCTTCCTTTCAAAAATTTGGAATGGTTCGATATAATGCATTTCCTGGAATGGGAGGAACACTGAGCTTTGTAATTGCAGTTTTGGATTATACGAACAGTGGCTTTATTTTGAATTGTATTCACAGTAAGGAAGGCTGCTATTTATATATGAAGGAAGTAGATGCAGGCAAGACTGAAAAGGTGCTGGGAAATGAGGAGCAGGAAGCTCTGGAGCAGGCATTGGGATATGTAAAGAAAAATTGATGATGCAGGGATATCTGGGAATATAAACTCAGATATCCTTTTTTATGTTTCACGTGAAACATTTTTTATGGTTTCTGCATATGATAAAAGTGAAAGATATGGGTAAGGACAGATGAATGGAAAATTTTAAAAGTATGTATCCCAGAGAAATCCGGATGATACAGAGCTATGTATCGGAAGCATGTGACAGAATGGATTATCAAAACAGCCCTATGTATGATGAGTGGCCAGAACAGAGAATGGTAGATCAAATGTGCAATTCCGTTTGTGAGGCTGTGAGTACATCCGGAGACATGGGGATTTTAAGAGAGGCGTGGGAGATGCAGGAGAAAAAGACGATTGAAAGAATGAGCGTGGAAGAAGAACAGGAAGAGGAAGTAGTGGATCAGGAAAAAAAGGGGGTGGAAAAAGGTACAGATCGGGAAAAAGAAAAGGTTGAAACAGAGGAGTTAAATGATGAAGAAAACAAGAAAAATGATGGTAAAAAAAAGACTGTGGATGAGAGGGGAGAGGAGAATATAAAAGAAGGGGCAGAAGAAAATAAGAATCCCATGGAAAGTGACATGGAAGAAAATATCTATCAGGTAACAGCAGAGGCGGATTTAAGAGAACATAACAGAATAATTGAAAGCCAGGAAATGAGACCTCCATTGAGGAATTGGTGGAACGGCTGGGGGATCAATGGGATTAGGCCGGACGTGCAGGGAATGGCTTGGGGGATGGGATCCATGTATGCCCCGGTTGTTCCTGTGGAAACTGAAAATGGCCCGGTGCTACTGGGACAGGAACTCAGACGTCCGCCCCATATTCCGGGATCAGCCCGGCCGCAGAATCCCGGCCCGGTGCGTCCACCGTATCCGCCGCAGGGTCCCGGCCCGGTGCGTCCACCGTATCCGCCGCAGGGTCCCGGTCCGGTACGTCCACCCAGACCTGGTATTTATCCAGCCTGGTTTCGCGATATTGTAAAGACCCTGATTTTAGATGAGATGCAGAACCGGCGGTGCCGCAGAGGAATGTGTATTGGATAGAATTACAGCATAAAAGTTATCACAGGAAATATTCAAAAAAGATTAAGTTGTAGTTTTAACGGTTATTATATAAAATAGAGGTAACGATTCAGGACGGAGGGAGAACTGGCAGAAAAATATGTGTCAAGCTTGCTTGTAAGCGGATTTTTCTGCCAGTTCTCACACCGGAGATGGAAAGGTAAAATTAAGCAGATAAAATTCTGAAAAGGAATGAACAGATGAAAAAAATAATACAGAGAGCAGGAATCCTGTTTGTGGTTTTTCTGGCTGCATTGGTGGTATACTTTATCGGTGCACACAGGACATCAGAGCAGGAGGGCGCCGTATATTCATCCATGGATGAATCAAGATTGCCGGTGGTATATACGGAGTTTGAAGGAAAGGAGATTAACGGTCTGCACGGATATGTTCAGGATATGGGAAATCGTGCGGCCGGAGAAGCGATTTCTGTTTTGTCTTCAGACAGAAGACTGAATCTTCGCATCCATGAGTTTGGAAATACAATTACAGAAATCAGTTATGAGATAAGGAATCTTTCCATGGATCGCCTGATTGAACGGACAGAGCTTTCGGACTGGTCCAGCAAGGAGGGCATAACCACAGTGAGCCTTCCTATCCAGAATCTGATTTCTAAGGATAAAGCGTATCTCTTAATTTTAAATGTAAAGACAGCAGAACAGCAGATCCAGTATTATACCCGTATCATGTGGACGGATGCTCCAAGGGCTTTGGATATGCTGCAGCTGGCAGAGGAATTTACAAGAAAGAGTTTGGATTATGAGCAGGCAAAGGAATTGGTATCGTATCTGGAAACCAGTCCGGAGGAGGATAACAGTTCTCTGGGCCATGTGACGATCCGGGCCAGTTTTGATCATTTGACCTGGGATGGACTCCATGCGGAGATGGAAGGAGAACCCAGGATTACCCTTCAGGAATTTGACGGGATTATGGGACAGGTTCAGGTTCAATATTATGTCCGGCTTACAGATTCGCAGGGAAAGGAGAGTCTGGCAGAGGCAGAAGATAATTTTGCCATGAAATGGAATGAGCAGCGGATCTACTTAATGAATTATGAGCGCAATGCCAACCATATTTTTACAGGAAGTGAAGGGGCATTTTCCGGAAAGAGGATTGTTTTGGGAATTTCCGATGAAGCCGGTATTGGTACGGTAAAGAGCCAGGATTCCCGGTATATTCTTTTTAAAGTAAATGGCAATCTGTGGCGTTATGATCAATCAGATCACAGGATCATGTGTGTGTTTACATTTTCAAATGGAGAAACAGACGATGTGCGCAGCAGCTATGGAGATCATGATGTACAGATTTTGAGAGCAGGAGATGACGGCTCGGCAGATTTTTTGGTTTACGGCTATATGAACCGTGAACCGTATGAGGGTCAAACCGGAGTGATATTTTATCGCTATGATGCGGGAAGCAATACAGTCCAGGAGAAATTCTTCATTCCGGTTGTTCAGGAATTTGAAAAATTAAAAAAGGATATAGAGCAGCTGGCCTATGTAAGTCCCGGAGAAATGGTATATCTGATGCTGAATGGAAATGTATTTGGAATTGATTTAAGCAGTAACGAATCCATTTCTGTAGCTCAGGGACTTACGGAGGGAACCTTTGCGGTAAGCCATGACGGAAGCCGAATGGCATGGCAGGAAAAGAGAGAGGACACCCGGGATGAGAGGATTCATGTGATGGATTTTAATACATCCCAAAAACAGGAAATTCCTGTTTCAGAAGGTGATTATGCCAGGGTGCTGGGCTTTGTAGGAAGTGATCTGATCTATGGTTTTGCCCGGCAGGAGGATGTCTGGAGTGTAAACGGAAGGGTGCAGGAAATCCCCATGTATGTGATGTATATCGCAGACAGTGAGATGAACATTGAAAGCGAATACAGAAAGGACGGAATCTACATTTCAGATGTGGTGACGGAGGATGGACGGATTCATTTAAAGAGGCTGGTAAAGCTGGGGGACAATCAGTATTCCTATCAGGATGAGGATACCATTGTCTGCAATGAAAAGGTGGAAACAGATCCACTGGAGGGAATTGGCTGGTATGCTTCTTCCGAGATGGGACGAATGTATTTTGTACAGATGGATTCAGACCAGAAGGCTTCGTCTGTAAAATCCGAACGGCCAAAGGCATTTTCGTATGAAAATACAGGTACTCTGGAGCTGGCAGGAAAAGCGGCTTCGGGAGAAAAAGGTGAAGTGATTTTTTACGCTTACGGAGGCGGCCATTTTCTGGGAGCATCCAGACAGTTTGCAGAAGCTGTGAACCTTGCCTATGATAAAATGGGATTTGTGACAGATGAAAGAGGACACCTTGTCTGGGATCGCATTAACCGTCAGCCGATCCGAAATCTGAAAGATCCATCCGGTGCAGCCGGTGCAGTGATGAGCCATCTGGATGGATTTACCAGAAGTACGCTGTATGAGGACGGGATCATGGTGATTGACGCTACGGGCTGTACACTGAATCAGGTATTGTATTTTATTGATAAAGGGATTCCGGCAGCCGCTTACAGAGAGGATGGAAGTTATGTTCTTCTGTCCGGTTATGATACCTATAATGTAACCATTTATGATCCTGCTGTCCAGGAAAACGTAAAAATGGGGCTGGGGGACGCAGCCGCGCACTTTGGAAGCCAGCATAACCGTTTCCTGTGCGGGTTAAAAATTGAATAAAAATAATTTTGAAACACGCCTGTCCGGTGAAACGTTTTTTTCGCCCGGCAGGCGAGTTTGCTTTACAAATCCTGTTCTTATGGTATAATCTAAGAGATGTAAATAAAATGTGAACAAAGACAGAAAGAAAAATTAAGGTCTGTTCGATCAGTAATTGAGGTATAAAATGGAACATTATATTATAAAAGGCGGCAATCCGCTGGTGGGCGATGTGACCATAGGCGGAGCCAAAAATGCCGCACTTGGTATTCTGGCAGCATCCATTATGACCGATGAGGATGTTCTTATCGACAATCTGCCGGATGTGCGGGATATCAATGTTATGCTGGAAGCAATCCAGGAGATCGGTGCCAGCGTACACCGCATTGACCGTCATACAGTAAAGATCAACGCAGGAAATATCAGAGAAGTATCCGCCGGATCCGTGCGTCCTATTATTTTATCGGTGCTCTTTTAGGAAAATACAAGAGCGCTCAGGTTCCTCTTCCCGGAGGCTGCAATATCGGAAGCCGCCCCATTGACCAGCATATTAAGGGCTTCCGGGCGCTGGGAGCAGATGTACAGATTGAGGGCGGAGCAGTGATCGCCCATGCCATTGATTTGGTGGCAAGTCATATTTATCTGGATGTGGTTTCTGTGGGAGCGACCATCAATATCATGATGGCTGCTGCTATGGCAGAGGGACAGACGATTCTTGAGAATGCTGCCAAGGAGCCCCATATCGTAGATGTGGCAAACTTCCTTAACAGTATGGGAGCGAATATTAAGGGTGCAGGAACAGACACAATCCGTATCAGGGGCGTAGAGCGGCTTCACGGCACAGAATATTCTATTATTCCGGATCAGATCGAGGCTGGTACCTTTATGTGTGCAGCAGCAGCAACCAGAGGCGATGTGATGGTAAAAAATGTAATTCCAAAGCATCTGGAGGCGATTTCCGCCAAGCTTACAGAGATTGGCTGTGAGGTGATCGAGTTTGATGACGCAGTCCGTGTTGTGGGTAAGCCGAACCAGCGTCATACAGATATTAAGACACTGCCATATCCCGGCTTTCCTACCGATATGCAGCCTCAGATGGCTGTTACACTGGCTCTTACCAAAGGAACCAGTATGGTTACAGAAAGCATTTTTGAGAATCGTTTTAAATACGTGGACGAGTTGGCACGCATGGGAAGCTCTATCAAGGTAGAGGGAAATGTAGCTGTGATTAACGGCGTAGAAGGCTTTACTGGCGCTCAGGTAAATGCGCCGGATCTTCGGGCAGGTGCAGCTCTGGTAATCGCAGGGCTGGCGGCAGAAGGATATACCATTGTAGATGAGATCGGATATATTCAGAGGGGATACGAAAGCTTTGAGGAAAAGCTCCAGGGGCTGGGAGCCATGATCGAGCTGGTGGATTCTGAAAGGGAGATGCAGAAATTTAAACTTAGGGTAGGATGATGACCGTATATCCATCGTACGGTTTCATATAAGAATAGCCTCTGTCAGGAGTAATCCGGGCAGAGGCAAAATTATCTCATAAGGAGGGTTATGAAATGACCGGGAGAACAGGAAAAAGAAGGTTCCTGGGTCTGCTTTGGTCCCTGATTCTTACCTGCAGCCTTATCACAGGTATGTCCATGTCCGCATGGGCACAGGAGGCTGGAACAGTCAAAGGAGCGGATCAGGACATTGTGGTTCTATATACCAATGATGTTCACTGCGCAATTGATGAAAACATCGGTTACGGCGGATTGGCGCTGTACAAAAAGCAAATGATGAACCAGACACCATATGTTACTCTGGTGGATGCAGGTGATGCCATCCAGGGTGCTCCGGTAGGAACTCTGTCCGAGGGCGGTTATATCATTGATATCATGAATCAGACAGGATATGATGTGGCAGTTCCGGGAAATCATGAGTTTGACTACGGTATGCCCAGCTTTCTGGAATTGGCAGGAAAATTAAACTGCGGATATTATTCCTGCAACTTTATCAGCACTGCTTCCGGACAGTCTGTATTTGCACCCTATAAGATGATTTCTTACGGTGATACACAGGTGGCTTATGTGGGCGTTTCCACACCGGAAAGCTTTACAAAATCTACGCCTGCTTATTTCCAGGATGCGAATGGAAATTATATCTATTCCTTCTGTGAGGATGCAGACGGAACTGCATTTTACAATCAGGTGCAGTCGGCAGTGGACAGTGCCAGGGCTGAAGGAGCGGAATTTGTGATTTTAGTTGGACATCTGGGAGAAAATGGAATCACAGAGCGCTGGAGTGCCGGAAGCCTGATCGGTCATATCCGGGGCGTGGATGCCTGCATTGACGGACATTCCCATGAAACTACACTATCCATGATAGTAAAGGATGCAGACGGAAAGGATGTTATCGTTACCCAGACAGGCACTAAGCTGGCAAATATTGGAAAGATGACCATTCATACAGATGGAACGATTTCCACAGAGCTGATCTCAGAGGTTGTGCCTTCAGAAGTAAATCGTACCTATACGGTTCAGAAGAATGATTCCTTAAGCAGGATCGCCAAGAGAGAGCTGGGAAGCTATGACCGCTGGAGAGAGATTTATGACAGCAATCGGGATAAGATTTCTGATCCGGGTACCATTTATCCCGGAATGGTTCTTACCATCCGCCAGGGCAGTGTTGTAAATGAAAATGGCCGTGCAGTGGATCCGGATACCCACAGCCTGATCGAGCAGATCAAGGGGCAGTTTAACGAAACCTTAAAGACCCCATTGGGAAGTACAGCGTACAAGCTGACGATCAAGGATGAGGCCACCGGAGAACGCCGGATAAGAAATGGCGAAACTAATCTTGGTGATCTGGCGGCAGATGCTTACAGAGTTCAGCTGGGAGCAGACATCGGACTTTGCAATGGCGGAGGCGTCCGCACAGATATTGAGTCCGGAACCATTACATATGAGGATACACTGGCTGTATTCCCATTTGGAAACATGGGATGTGTGGCAGAGGTGACAGGACAGCAGATCAAGGATGCCCTGGAAATGGGCGCTAAGAATTATCCTGAGGAGTCCGGAGGCTTCATGCATGTATCCGGTCTGACCTATACCATTGACAGCTCTGTAAAATCCAGTATAAAGGTGGATGATAAGGGTAATTTTGTCAGTGTAGACGGGCCGTACAGAGTTACGGATATTCTGGTTGGCGGACAGCCCATTGATCTGAATAAGACTTACACAGTGGCTTCCCATAATTATATGTTAAAGTCCGGTGGGGACGGCATGACCATGTTTAATGGCTGCAATATTATAAAGGATGAGGTTATGGTGGATGTAGATGTATTATCCACCTATATTCAGGGCCTGGGCGGTTCTGTATCCTCTGAATATGAGAATTCCGAAGGACAGGGACGGATTGTGATCCGGTAAA
>ERZ836829.1029-NODE-1029-length-21091-cov-3.777382_pt1 | contig 21091 bp, 19 predicted proteins | sample MGYA00519574_ERZ836829 | MGnify/ENA primary metagenome ERZ836829 (study PRJEB31850, sample SAMEA3708808) | human gut metagenome | biome: human gut; feature: human-associated habitat; material: faeces | place: China | collected 2014 ... | reverse complement strand
GTTGTTACCGGTGCCTGTGTTGTCTGTACTGGTGCTTTTGTTGTTACCGGTGCCTTTGTTGTCTGTACTGGTGCTTTTGTTGTTACCGGTGCCTGTGTTGTCTGTACAGGTGCTTTTGTTGTTACCGGTGCCTGTGTTGTCTGTACTGGTGCTTTTGTTGTTGCAGGCACTGTTGGCTTTACAGTTGGTTTAGTAGTCTGTTTCTTTGCAACTACTTTAACCTTGCATTTTAATTTTTTCTTGCCGACTTTTGCAGTTACAACTGTTTTACCAGGTTTGATTCCCTTTATTTTTCCTTTTTTTGTAACTTTAACAATTTTCTTGTTTGCTGATTTCCACTTAACTTTTTTCTTAGCCTTATTCTTTTTAACTTTTAATTTTACTGTCTTTCCAACAGTAATTGTTACCTTTTTCTTGTTAAGTTTTGGACTTGCGGCTGATACATTAAACACTAATCCGTTTGCCATACTTAGTGTAAGAACAAGTGTTAATAGTATCGCCATAAATTTTGATTTTTTCATTCTCTCTAAATCCTTTCTTATTATTAAAGTTTATTGCTATGCAGTTTGACTATTTAACTTTGGTTAATTAGTCTTAACTACTTTAACTTTACTCCATTTGCCGTAGCTTGTAGTTCCCTTTGTCTTGCTAAAAGCTCTTGCCTTAATGTAATATTTCTTAACTACTTTGAGTTTTTTAATGTTAACTGTGTTGGTAATTTTTTTAATAGTTTTTGTTACTGTTGTTTTTTTCTTAAATTTCTTTGACGTGGAAACTTTAACCTGATAGCCCTTTGCTCCTTTAATCTTTTTAAGTGTTAATTTAATCTTCTTAACATTCTTTTTCTTTGAAGCTTTGGCAATTTTAGTTTTTCCTAACTTAACCTTAGTTGAGTCAACCTTATTAGCTGTAGTTGTCTGCTTCACAGTTTCAGGTGCTTTTGTTGTTCCTAATGTTGTTGAAGTATTTGGTTGTTTTATTGTCGTCGTTACTTCCTGCTTGTTAGTTGTTGTCTGTTGTTTTGTTGTCGTTACTTCCTGTTTGCTAGTTGTTGTCTGCTGTGATGTTGTTGCTTCCTGCTGCTTTGTTGTAGTTGTTTGCTGTGATGTTGTTGTAGTATCTGTTGTTGTTACATCACTACCTTCAGGCATTGACTTATTTGTAATTGTGATTTTTGCAACGCCACCTGCATATGTTATTTCAACTTTATTTGTCCTTTTTGTAAGCTTTGACAAATAAATCCATGTGCCTGCACCCTGAATAGCGGTTGCATCCAATGCTACACCGTTTACCTTAACATCGCTGATACCTGCCGGAACGTTCACATAAATACCAGGTTCTGTAGCATTTCCTGCCTGCTGAATATTTACTACTTCTTTAATATTCTCCATTGAATCTTTATCATAGTAATATGTATTTTCTGCTCCACCTTTAATTTCTGTTAAATTAGAAGGAGTTACAGTGCCACCTGTTGTCTGATTTTCCTTAGACGTTGATGTTACCTGAGATGTTTCTTTACTTGTATCCTGTCCATCTGAAACCTCAGCTACTGTTACATTTGAGAAATTCAATGTTGTTCCTGAATCAACGTTTTGTAAGTTAAATACTAATTTCATAGTGTCAGAGTTTGCCGTAAAAGTTCCATGTAAAACATTTTTTCCTGCAATAAGTCCCTGATTAAACAACTCTGTTTTGCTATCATCTTCTTTCATCAGAATAGCCGGAGTTACTCCGTCAGAATCCACATCTACACTAACATTATACTTTTTACCTTTCGTTACTGAAATATCTTTTACAAATGCTTGTATTCCCCAATTTTGCTTCTTGTTATCAATGATTTTTATTTTAAAATTATCTAAACTTTCGCCACCTGAATACTTGGCATAAGTTCCATCCCAAATATTGTAGCCCCAATCTCCAAGAACAACTCTACTGTTTTGACATACTGTCATTCCATCACCTCTAGTTGTTAGCTCAGGATTTGTCACACCTTCAGTTGACTGTGCTCTTCTAAATGAGCTGTCTGTTCCCTGATATACACGAACATAATCCACATACATTGTTGCATCTGTGAAACTATCGCTGATTGTTTGTCCAAGTGTAAATGGTGAATTTTTACTACCAATTGCTAAATTTAAAAGAATAAAATGATCTTTTTGGAATTCTTCCATTTCATTACTTGATATGTTAAGTGTTTCAAAGCAAGTGTCATCTACAAAAAACTTGATAACGTCTTCGTACCATTCAACAGCATATTTATGCCACTGATTCATATCGCCAATATAACCATATTGACCATTGGTCTCACTACCAATCCATTGGTGAGCGTAACCTGCTGATGTACCTGTTCCACTATTATAATGTAGTGTTCCAATAACATTCTGCTCTGCATTTCTGTGTTCCATAATATCTATCTCACCACAATATGGCCATGGTGCTCCACTTTCGATATCATTTCCCATCATCCAAAATGCAGGCCACACACCTGACTGCATTCCGTTTTCTGTTCTGATTTTTGCTTCTATTCTTCCATATCTTAAATATTGTTTATTTAATGATTTTAATCTACCTGATGTTATACTATCTCCAGACTTGATTGCCTTAATTGCCAGTGCCCTTCCATCTGAAGAATTTGAATCACCTGACACATCTGCAATATATACATTATCTGTACTGTTTGTATAATACTGACGTTCTGCATTTCCCCAGCCACCATTTCCTACTCCTATATCGTAAGACCATACTGACTGATCAGGTGCACCTCCAACAGTTTGATTGAATTCATCATTCCATACTAACTTCCATGTCTCGCTTCCCTGTGATGACTGTACTGCCGCGTTTACCTTTTTTGCCGGGCTAAATGCTATTCCTGAAAATAACATTGTAACGCTTGTAGCTACAGCTATAATTTTCTTAAACATACTACTTTTACATAATACTTTCTACTAAGTATTATGCGCTCCTTCCTCTGTTAATCTATTCGGTCAAAAATGAATAAAAACAATTTTATTCGTCTACATTCTATACTAACATACCCCCATTTTTTCAACAACAAAACCTAAAATTTAGCCACCATTCTAAAAAGATGACACCTGAACAGTATTATTCTTTCATAAAACCATTTTTAGTGTTCTTTTAAATTTCATATTTTTTATTCAAAATATCCAATGTATTTTACATGATGTTTCCCCTTTGGAAACAGGTATTTGTATAAGTCTACAAAGTAGTCATCTGTCATGCTTGCAATATAATCAACTACCTTTTCATTTGCCTCGTTTTCATCATAATCTTCATTTGTATAATATTTTGCTCTTTCATTAATGTAATTAATGTGATGTTTATACAATACCGAATTCTTATTATGAGCCTTCCCATCCTTCAAAAGCTTCTCATAGATTTCTTCCATCATCGGATTGATTTCTTCTTCGTAAACCTTTTTAACTTTTGAATTACCATAAATTAAAGAATAGTTTTCCCTCTTTCCCTGTGAAAAAGCTTCAAAGAAATCTTCATCCATTTTCAGGTAGTCTTTGCCATAACTATTTTCCACAATATTTACAATCATGTTGTTAATAATCTCGGAATTGGTAGTTCCGATTTTACCTTCGTAGTATTTTGGCGATGTCTCAAAAAGTCCCAACTCCTGCGCATCCTGTCTGTCTTTTCCAAGGTATGCAATAATATCTGAAATTCTCATAACACATGCCTCTAAGGTAGCTGGTATCAACTTGGTGTTAGCCTCTTTATTCACATAACACTCTTCAACTTTCTTATCGTAAATATCAAAATTTCTATAAGCAATAGGCTTATATTTTTCAAGCTCCATCTCACCATTGTGGCATAGTATTCCGTCCAGTGTTTCCATACTAAGATTCAGATTAAAAATCTGATCAAGAACTCTTACGCTATGAACATTGTGATTAAAATATCTTCCGGTGTTTCCATTGTATAATTCATTTAGTTTGTGCTCTCCTGCATGACCAAATGGTGTGTGACCAATGTCATGTCCTAATGAAATAGCTTCTATTAAATCCATATTCAGTCCCAGCAACCCACCAATGTTTCTGGCTATTCTTGATACCAACTGCACATGACTGGAACGCCTTGAAATATCATCATTTCTGTATAATGAAAATACCTGTGTTTTGTCAGCATAACGATTATACATTGGTAGATGTAGGATTTTCTCACAGTCACGTACAAACGCCGGTCTTAGAAGTTTGTTTTTGTCCCAGTCCATCTTTCTACGAAGAGCATCCTCATTGCGAAAAGCATATGGATTTACCACGTGATTAGCTCGGTCCTGTTCTATTTTTTCCTGTAATTCTTTTGATAAGTCGTTGTATTTTGGCATAGGTCCTCCATGATTTTTGATTAATCCGATGCCTTAAAATTATAAATTGGTTTGATAACCTCAATTATGTCTACGGCATCTGCAATATCATCTATTATATCATCAATTGCCTTATATGCCATAGGTGCTTCATCTAAAGTATACTCATTTATGGATGTAGTATAAATATCCTTCATTGCGTCTTTGTACTCATCTATGCTCAATGTATTTTTCGCCATTGTTCTTGACATTATCCTGCCTGCTCCATGTGGTGCTGAATAATTCCAGTCAGGATTCCCCTTACCATACGCTAAAACACTCCCATCTCGCATGTTAATAGGTATAAGAATTTTTTCACCTTTGTGTGCTGCAATCGCTCCTTTTCTTAAAATCATTTCCTCTGTATCAATATAGTTATGAATTGTATGAAAAGGAGTATCCATTGCCGTCAAATTCATTTTCTCTAAAATAATTTCTGCCATTTTTTCACGATTTCTTCTTGCAAATCTCTGACAAATTTCTACATCATGTAAATATCTGTCTAAATATTTTCCTGATAAATAGCATAAATCTTCCGGTATAGTAGTCTCTTTGTTCTCTCTATCCCATTTCAACTTAGCAAGCGCCTGTTGTATCTCTTTTCTTCTTCCCTGCTCTTTGTACGTTCTAATGATTTCTTCTCGTTTATCTAAATATTCTCCAATTCCCCTGTCCAAATCCATGGCTAATTTCTGATAAATTTCCGCAACCTGTTTTCCCAGATTTCTACTTCCTGAATGTATCACCAAATATTTAGTTTCATCAGAAGATTTATCAACCTCTATAAAATGATTTCCACCACCAAGGGTTCCTATACTTCTTACAAGTCTTCTTGTATCTTTCAACTCTCTAAAGCAATATAATTCTTCCAAATTAAATCTTTCCTTTTTGCCTTCCCAGACTTCTTTACCTGATGGGATGTAATGACAAATCTCATCTAATTTCTTTAGGTCAAGCTCTCTCTTTCCTAAATTAACAGTGTACATTCCACATCCAATGTCCACACCTACTACATTTGGAACAGCCTTATCTTTTATAGTCATGGTTGTGCCAATCGTACATCCTTTTCCTGCATGTACATCAGGCATAATTCTAACTTTTGAACCTTCCGTAAAATCATAATCACACATTCTTCTTATCTGATCAATTGCCATATCCTCTACTACCGATGCATAACATATGGCAGTTGCCATTTTTCCTTTTATTTCAAACATATTCTCACCTTCCCTTTTGCTGTATGTATCTATTTACTATCTGCAAGATGCTCATAAATAAGAAAATCTGTATATTACCAAATGTCTTTGCTGTTAGCATCTTTACACTTGATAATATACAGATTTTGGAAAAAATAATCTCGGAAAAAAAGTTGCGAACTACCAATTAAGCATTTCGATTTGCTTTTTTAACCTATTTTTCATTTCACTTTTTAATTCTGACGGACTTTTAATATTAACCAAACTTCCAAAATTCATAATCTGAATTAAAATATCCGTTTCATCTTCTTCGTTGTAATCCATAGTCATTAAATATTTTTCATCATCTACTCTTTCTACTTGTTTTTTGTAGCAGGCAAATTTCATCATCACCCTTTCAAGAGCATTTCTCTCATCAATGATTTCAAGAATCAGCTGATTCTTCTCTTTTTTACAAATTTTTTCACTGGAATTAAAATGCTCATCTAATACTTCCAGTTCAACTATTCTATCTATATTCAATGTACTAATGTGTTCATTTTGACCACATATAACTCTAAATTTGTCATCTTTATCCGAATATTCTATTTTTATAGGACAATATTTTCGTTTTCGAATAACATTTTTTCTGGTTTTATATTTAACCCTCACCATTAATTTATTTTCAATTGCGTAAACAATATTTCTAAATTTTTCAATATAAACAGGGCTCTCAAAATCATCACCATCCGTATATCTGTCAAAATAAACAATGTCATCCGAATTATATAATGGTTCAATATTATCCATTTTTTCAGTATTTTCGTTAAATAATTTGAATTTTGAGTCATTTGATATTGTTTTTAACCAACGCTTTTCAATCATTGTTAGCGGCATCCTTGGTTTATTCAAGATTGGTGTCTTCATGTTCTCGTCTATTAATTGCCATTGTTGATTTTTTATTGAAGGAACTATGGTAAGATTGCTTTCTTCGAAAGCATACTGCTTTGATAAATCATTTAATTTTCTGTCAGTTAACTCTCCATCTATTGCATTTTCTATTATTTTTGAAACTGCGTTATAGTAGCAACCGTATACTTCATTAAAAATCATCACATCACCTCATACCACTTTGCCATTTTCACAATATCAAATTTCAACTGATTTACTACCTCAGGATTATCGCACTTTATCTTTTTTATTCTTCCTATAAAAGTTCTTATCCACGTAATCATTTCATTCGAATCGTATACATCTGCAGTAAATCTATATGTGTTATCATCAATTTTTTCTATTTTTCCACATCTCTTTTCTCTACTGAGACGCTTAACAATATAGTCCTCTCCCTGCTCAACATTTATATCTATTTCTATATGTTCATAGTTTTTGCCCTTGTCACAAACAACACCCCACATATGTTTTACTCTGTTTTGATAATCTCTTAAATACGAATCATAATTTTCAATTATTTCGCCTAATTGCACACTTTTAATATAATCGATTCTAAAAGACATTTGCTTTCCATACATATTTGAACATATCAAATAATTCCTTCCTCCTTGCGTACTTACATACAACTTTAATGGAACCACTTTCCATTCTGACATAACTTTATTTCTTCTTGATTGATTTGCAATCATTAATTGTCTTCTCTCATAAATCCCCTGAAGTATCTTTTCAATTATTTCCGTATCATAAGCATTCATTATGTAGTGATTTTTAAAAGACAGATATTCTTTCTCCTGCTCCATTTTGTCTTCTAAATAACTTCCCACAACACCCAGCATGTTTTCTTCTGAAAAAAATCTAATTGCCTCTTTATATTCAGATATATCTAACTCATCTTCTACAATTTTATATAAAACCTGACGGCCTTCTTTTTTTGATTCTATAATTCCTAATTGAATGTATTCCTTTAATTTCTTTCTTAAAGTAGATTCATCAAAACACATTGGCTCCTGAAAATTATATAGGTAATCATTATCTATATTCTTTAATAACTCTTTTAACGTATAATATTTACCATCAGCTAAAATATCTAAAATTATAAAATGTAATGTTATGTCCTTATCAGTAAAACTTTTTGATTTAAAAGCCTTATACAGTGTATTGTGTGTATTTTCCGTTCCGTCCATGGATATATATACATTTTTTCCTGCCGAAGTTTGTCTGAAACAAACATATTCTCCTAAATAGCTTTCTATACGTCGTCTTTCATTGTCATAGCTTCTTGCACTTTTTTCATCGAATTCTTCTCGCGTCTTAAAACCATATATATAAAATTCCTTCATATAATCTCTTATTTTAGAAAAATTCTTAATTAACTCCGAATAAGCCATACTGTCCTTTCATTACTTTAACCTTAACTGTTTTTGATTATCTCTTCCAGACTTTTATCTAACCCTACCTTCTCTATTTCATTAAAAATAGGATTAATTACTTCTATATCTTCTTCCAAATCGTCTGCTATTTCTTCTACAGTTTTTCCTTTTTTTATTTTCTTATATACCATTTCAATAAGTTTTCTACGTTCTCCAAATTCAATTCCCTGCACTTTGCCAATTTCTATGCCCTTTTCTTTACCAATCCCTTTGCCAACTTCAACACCATCATTATACATGTTTTCTAATGTCTGCTTTTCGTTATACTCTGTCAAGAACATTCTAACCACCTCCGCCTTATTTTCCAGCAGAAATTCTCGCAACACATCTTCATTTATGCATTCATCAACAGCCATTTTCACTGCTTCCTCTTCACTGAAATCCTTACTGGAATATTTACTGATATACTCTCTCATCCTACTTGTTAGTATAACATATTCCTTTAGGACTTTACACTTTGAAATCAAACTATTATTATTTCCCGTGTTTATATTTATCATTTTTGCTGTCCATTCAAATTTTCCCTCTTCCACAGGGTGAACAAATGCATCTGACAGTTTTAATTCTATTACCTTATCCTTTTTTTCTGTTCCATTGTATAGAACATAGTATTGTGGCGTTGGTAACTTTATTAGTTTCCTGTTATAAATATCTAGTTTATGCTGCTTTATGTACTTGTTGTACAAACTGCCACAATATAAAAAACCTCTAAGTGGCATGTTTGGGTTCCATGTGCTTTGCTGTTCAAACAGTGCCATGTTGCTGTCAATTATGCATGATACGTCATTCCTCATACTCATGTATATGGCATTATCAAGGGTATTAATTTCCAAATCTGCCTCTCGTGTATAATTCGTTCCGTTTAATGCATTAAACAAATCCAATAAATTCTTCTTGTACTTCTCATATCCAAAAATCATGCAAAATATTCTGTCTTTGTACTCTCTGTTTACACTACTCATGTATTCCCTCCTCATAGTTTGGTATAGTTTTAATTATATCTCTTTTTGTTTGAATGTTATTATATTCTTTTTGTGATATATAGTCAAGTATTTGTTGTTTATATTTAATTTGAATTTCCTATTACACATAAAAAACCTTCCGCAATCCATTCGGATTACGAAAGGTTAATTTTTTGTGTCTCAATAAGAGTTCATTATCCCTACAAAGATTCGTATATACTCCCATCTCTAGACACTATATAAAAATAAGCATTTAACACGAAAAAATATACTCTTGAAAGTAAAAATTATGCTTATTTTTTAATCTTTACTGCAACTGGTTTTGACCATTTATTTGCACCAACAGCTTTTACTCTAACGTATAATTTCTTCTTGTTCTTTAACTTCTTGCTTGTGAGAGTAACCTTTGTTGATTTTACTGTCTTCTTGTAAAGCATCTTTTTAAATTTGTTTGTTGTTGCAACCTGTACTGTGTACTTCTTTGCTCCGCTAACTTTCTTAAATGTTAATTTAATTTTTGTAGCTTTAAGTTTCTTAGTAACTTTACCTGTGATCTTTGTACTCTTAAGTGCTTTTTTAGCAGCTGTAGTTGCCTTTGGTGTTGTTGTTACAGGTGTTGTTGTCTCTGGTTTTGTTGTGTCTGTTCCTGATGCCTTTACAAGTGATGTTATAGCAGCATTTAAATGCTGAATTGCTTCGTTTACTGTAGCCTGGCTTTGTGGATTTGCAAGTTCTGCTTTTGCTTCGTCAAATTCTTCCTTGAAAACTTTCCAAGAATCTGCTGTGTAATCAGCTTCATTTAATTTTTCTGCATCTGCAACTACCTTTGCTAATTCTGTTGTGTCAATAGTTGTGCTATCATCTCCAATTTTTACGTTAGCCTTTGTTAAATTAAGTTTTACTTCATAATCTTCATGACCTAATGCGTAAACTGTAATCTTCCAGTATCCTGTTCCGTCAGAATCTTTTGGAAGCTGGCAACGGATTGAATCTGTAAGTCCAAGCTGAATTCCGTTGGCTTTGTGCATCCAGTTATCTGCTGCAAACTTTGTACCATAAGAAATAACAGGTGTTTCATACTTATCGTCATTTCCATAATATGTCCAACGAACAGCCTGCATACGTGAACCTAAATCACCATAATTTCCTTTTAAATCAACTCTTATAAATTCGCCATAAGCACCAATATCGTCATTTTCTAAAGCTTCTACTGTTACACCTTCATCTTTTACTAAAGCTTTGTCCTGAATTCCTGATTCTGTTCCTGTCTGTCTCTTGCCAAATGTAAATGAACCGTCTTCATTCTTTGTTACAGTTTTTAAGCCATTTGTATCCTTTGTTACATTAGCTACTTCTGTATATGATTTTAAATTATTCTCACTATATCCACCGGCTAACTTGCCACCATTTTCAACTGTAATATATTTTGCCTTGAAAGCTTCATAGTCAGCTTCTTTTACTGCAATAGGTACATACTTAATTCCAGTAACTACATAATCTTTCATCTTTGCAGTTTTTTGTGCACCTTCAGCATCAGTATATGTAATTGTTCCCTTACTGAAATCAATTGTTCTTCCATCTGTCAACACACACTGTGAAGTTCCTTTTCCATTTTCATCACTCTTCCAATATAAAACATTGTATGTATTTTCATCTTCATCATAGATTGTTGTGTTACACTGAAAGCTTCCTCTATGAATTCCATGATTAGTAGTAGCTCTTGTTACTGCATCAAAAGCCCCCTTATCTAATTCTCCTCTGCTATCCTGTACATCTGATGACTGAATGTTTCCTGCTTCGTAAACTCCTTCACTTGCCCAATATTCCTGCCATGTAAGTCCTGCATACACATATTTGTATGTTTCGTTATTTTCTACAGCATATGCACTAACGCCCTTTGAATTAGTGTCAATGCCTGCAAATGTTGCTGTTTGACCTACTGTCACTGTCATTGCTGCTGCAACTACAACAGATAATGCTTTTTTAAAAAGTTTTGTGTTTCTCATTTTATGCCTCCTTTTTATGAGAATTTATATTTATTAAAAGCTGTTTTACAGCTAGTAACCAAATTTGTTTGTTTTGACTTATTTTTGTTAGCTTCACCTAACTTTGGGGTAAAAAAAATTTGTTTTATTTTTTTATAACTGTTAATACTCGCTTTGAAACAATACCTATTATTCCACCTGTAATCAATCCGGCAATTAAAAGTGCCGGTACATAATACAAAATACTTGTGTTTTCCACCACAAACATTGCTACTACAATCTGTCCCATATTATGAGCTACTGCACCTATCATGCTAATTCCCATAATACTAAAGCCGTTGATTTTTTTCATAAGTGCCATAACTATCAAACTTACAACAGCTCCCGCAAGACTGTATATTATGGACATTCCACTTCCAAACATAAATCCAATTATTAGAATTCTTAATATAGATATAATCCAAACATCGCCTAGTTCCAAAGTATATAAAGCTATTACAATTACAAGGTTTGCCAGTCCCAATTTAATTCCGGGGATTCCTAGGTTAATAGGTATCAGAAATTCTACATAGCTAAAAATTATTGCAAGTGCCACTAACATTGCCATATTTGCAATCCTTTTTGTACTCATGTAATCTCCTTTCCCAAATAGAACAAACCCTTTTGATTTATTTGTCATTATATTTGTAAATATAATTAATATCATTACTGTGCCACAGCGTCCACATCACTGTTCGTATTTTTCTTTCGTTGTTTTCCTTGTGATTTTTGTATTTCAACTACCAACTTATGTGGAAGGCATACAATTGTCTCACCTGTGTTTTTTATTTTACCCTGCTTTTCACAGTATTTATCAGGGCAATCAGCATCTTCCATTTCTACATAACCATTGTGAATCCACACTGTGTTTTTTCCCTTTGTGGTTTTAATCTCTATTTTCTCATCTTTGTATAAGGAATAAGTATTATATACCTTTCCATTAACAGATATCTTAACTATTTCACCTTTTCCAGACTGAATATATTGTATTGCCCCATACATAATTCCAGCAACTAAAAGTATTATAATTACCAAAATAATATCTTTTTTCTTCATTAACTGCTCCTAATTTAAATACCTGCCAGCTTCATTATAATTACCAAAATAACTGCTCTCACCAAAATAAAAATAATGCTATTTCCTTTTATTGTGGATGTTTTTATATTTTGTTTAGGGCAAATGTTCATACATTTCTGGCACATAAAGCAGTCTCCGGACTGAATGTCATCTCCACTATTAGGAAGTTCAATTCCCGATGGACATACTCTCTTGCATGCACTGCATTCCTTGATACATTGTTCCCTATTTCTTTCAATTGAAAAAATCGGCAACACCGGAAGTAATGAAAATATTGCTCCCATAGGGCATAAAAATCTACAGAAAAATCTTTCACACACTAACATTCCTGCAACTATAATTAGCAAAATTATTAATGCAGGAATATAGTCATTTATTTGAAAGTTTCCGGCAATTATCATTGAAAATACATCCCATGGGCTAAAGCCCTTTGTTATCTGATATACTCCCTTAAAACATAGAATTACAATAGCTGCCAAAATAAAATATTTTACAGTTGATAATTTTTGTTTCACGCTGTCATTTATTTTTATAGGTCTTCTTTTTGTTTTCCTGCATAGCCATAAATATAATTCATGTAAGTAATCGCCTAACGTTCCAAAAGCACATGCAAATCCACAAAAAAACCTTCCCAAAACCATTGTATATAAGCATAACACAATTAATATTGTAACAAAAGATGTAAGTTCCAAGGGTTGAACATTTCCCATTTGCGTAAAAATATATTTCACGCCTGAAAAGGCTGTTGTGTATACTGATGGCATAATTAAAAAGAATATTAATTGAATTAGCATTCTGGTATATTTTTGAATATTTCTTTTGTTTACCTTCTTCATTTGTTTGTTTTTACCTTACCTTTTCTTATGCCTGATTTGAACTGTTTCACCTTTTACAATTTCCACTTTAATCTACACTGTTTTTCTAATACCTACTTTGATTTATCTCGCCTTTTCCAATGCCTGTTTTACCCCATTTAAAATTCCTGTGGAACTAAAAGTCGCACCACTGACTGTATCTACATCTGTTGATTGATTTTCTTTTATTACATCAATTATTTTTACAGCCATATCAAAATACGCCTTGTCTTCTTTTGTTGCAGATAAAACATCAATATCTGCAATCTCTCCCTGATTTATGGTTACCTGAACCTGAATTGTTCCACCATATCCAGTTCCCTGTCCAGTGTATTTTCCATCTTTATATACCGATGCATAATTTCCACTGCTAGTTTCATTTGCGTTATTATCTACATATGTCAATTTGTTTTCTTCATTTTTTAACATTGTTTTTGAATCAGTCAATTCCGCTTTTAAGCTATTAACCTCTTCCGTCTTTTGACGATACAAAATGATTTGATTATATCCAACAATTATGCCTACTATCAAAATCAAATTAACAGTTCTTATCCAAAATTTTTTCATTGCTTTGCATCCTCCAAAGCTTTTTTAGCAATCTGAATTATAGACTTTGATGAGCATGTTGCTCCTGATACTGTATCAATTGAATCGGCATTTCCCTTTGCAAGAATTTGTTTTACAATTCCCTCTTTTTTGCTTGTGCCGTTAACTGCACGATTTAAATACCAATCATTTGCCTTTACATAAGTACTTCCAATACCTTTAATGTCCTCAAGGCCAATAATCCAATCATTTTTAATTGTCACCTTGGCTGACAATGTATATGCTTCAAACTCTTCGTCATCATCCGGATTACAAACAGCTGTTACCGCGTAGGTTCCATCTTTATAAATATTCATTCCTGTTTCAGGAATTTTAATTGTTGTAGTTTCTTTCGGATGATTATTTGTACTGTCATTTTTGTTATTTGTGTTTGGCTTACTTCCATCTTCTGTCTGCTTTTTAGCATTTTCCAAGGCCTTCTTAATCGCCTCTAAAATCCCATTTGAACTATAAGTTGCTCCTGATACTGTATCCACATCTGTTCGTTGATACTTCAATACGTCCTCTAAAACACCTTTTGCTTTTGTAAAATACTCTTTATCATCTTCATTTTCCATTATTAAAATGTATTGAATCTTCTGATTTTCAATTACAACCGCAACCTTTACATCTCCCTTGTAACCTTCGCTGGTTCCATAATACACACCGTCTTTGTATGGGATTTTTCCTTTTGTTGTCTTTTTATTTGTTGTCTTCTTTTTGTTTTTTACTAATTTATTGGAATTAGTCTTCCTACTCTTAACTGTTGCCTTATCAAGTGCATTTCTAACAGCACCGATTAATCCATTTGAGCTGTAAGTTGCCCCTGATACTGTGTCTACATTAGTTGTCTGATTTGTTACAATTTTTGACAATAAAGTTGTTGCCTTGTCAAAATATGCCTTGTCATCCTGAGATTTTACAACTTTTATACTTTTAATCTTACTGTCTTTTATAGTTACACAGACTTTAACATTTCCACGAAATCCCTGAGCCTGTCCATAAAAATCCCCATCCTTGTATGTAGTATTTTTATTTTCTACTACCTTGCTTAATTTCTTTGGTTTGCTATTAAGATTGTTCAAACTACTGCTTAATGTGGTGTTAAAGTTTGCCTGATTTGTTGAAGTGCTGTTTTTACTTGTACTATTATTTTCGCTATTTGCGTTATTTTTGCTGCTCTCCTTGCTTGTATAGTTTTCCTCTTTTACCTTTGTAGCAAATGTTTTGGGGCTATGACCTTCCAGTGAAACAATAACTAATGCCAAAACAATAATCGCAGGTATAAAATTTTTCAGTTCTTTTATTTTCTTCCAATCCTTCATGTTGTTCCTTATTTTTTGATTTTCTCTACTGTATAATCTGATGAATAGTTGTCATATATGCCTTCCGTAGCATACTGTTTATTGTCACTTGTTAAGAAAATTGCATCAAACTTGTCGCTGTTTTCTCTCCAATAATCAGTTGCTTTTTTTAGTCCCATTATAAATAGTGATGTAGATAGTCCATCAGCTAAAGTTCCATCATTACTAACAATTGTAACTGATTTAAGTCCTGAATTTGCAGGGTATCCTGTTGATGGATCAATTATGTGATGATAAACTTTACCATTTTTTTCAAAATAACGTTCATAACCTCCAGAAGTAATAACTGCTTTATCTTTTATGCTAAGAACTCCTAAATAATTCTCCTCACTATCAGGGTTCTGAACTGCTACCTTCCAGCTACTTCCGTCTATTTTGCTGCCTAATGCCTGCACGTTCCCCCCTAAGCTTACCAAGCCACTGGTAACACCACATTCTTTAAAGATTTCCATAACAGATGCAGATGTATATCCTTTTGCAATGCCACCAAAATCAACTTTCATTTTTTTGTTTTTTAATATAGCAATATTGGATTTTTTGTCATATTTAATTTCATCAGCGTTAATATTTTTTAATGTTTTCTCTAACAATTCCTTACTTGGAATTTTATATTTTTTTGTGTCAAATCCCCAAGCCTGCATAACAGGATAAATTGCGGGATTAAACACACCATTAGTACTTTTGTATATTTCAAGAGAACGCTCCATAATGTTTCCTACATCTGATGAAAGCTTTAGTGTTTTTTTATTATTAAGTTGACTTACTTCGCTATTTTCCTTTCCTGTTGAAAGCATTTGATCCAATTCGTTAATTCTTTGCTTTGCTTTGCTAACAGCCTTTTCAGCATTCTTACCATACGCAGTTATTTGCATATATGTATCCATTGCAAAAACATCGGCTGTGATTTTTTCCTTATTCTGTTGTGAATTAGATTCTGCCTTGTTCTCTTCTGATAAAGCATGGTTGTTACCACAACCACATACAAGTAACATAGATAATAAAAGGATTGATAGTAATTTTTTCATTTAAATACCTCTTTGTTTTCTTCGTCTTACTTGTGTTAGTCTATGCTAACTCGCATAGTCTAGCACAATGAATTTACGTTGTCAATAATTCCACTGCTGGAATATTTTTCCTTGAATATATTCATTAAGTATTTTTATTGGATAATTTATTTTAACATACAAGAAAGAATATCGCTTGCGATATTCTACGCACCGAGTGCGTGTTGTCATACAACTATTTTCTTTTCGCACGAGGGTGCATCCCTAGTGGAACGTTTTTTATATAATAAGAAATTACAAAGTAATTTCTTATTATATAAAAAAAAAGAGTGTGAAAGGGGCTGTTCAAATTTTGCTCCCTTCACACTCTAATTATGTACGTTCTTAAATTTGACAAATACTCTTTTCAATATTTGACCTTCTAGTTCATATTAGTTCTCCATAATATTTAAGCTACGCCTTATCTTGTGTTGCTCTAACCATAGTTCTAATTCATACTTATTCTCCATGCTATTTGAACGCGATCAAATACTAGCTTTAGCTTACTTTTATATGATTTCTTAGTGCTAAGCGTTAATGTTACGTTTTTCACTGAAAAAGATTTAATATTGACTTTAGTATTATAAAATTCTTTTTTAATATTGTATACCTTATTAGGATTACTTACTGACGTAACCTGTAATTCCTCTCTCATATATGGTATTTTTTTGATTGTTGATGATGTCTTATTAAATATCCTTACATCCACCTTTAATTTATTTCCTGCAAAATACACTCTTGTCGGTTGTGCTATTACTTTTCCATAAGGAACATCTAGCAACTTGTTATATTTGCCATTAAAATGTATTTGATTTTTCCAAACATATATTTTGCATTTTGCTGTTACTCCATCCACTTTACAGTACAATATGGTATCTCCGGCTTTTTTCCCTGTTATTACGCCTTTTTTATTTACTTTTGCAATTGATGGATTTTTAACCCACCATTTCTGTTTTTTTGAATTAGCCTTTATGGAATTTGTGCATTTTTGCCCTTCAAGCATAGTCAATCTTTTATATAATAACCTTGGATTGTATACCTTTACCTTGCACTTTATTTTTTTGCCTTTGATTTCGTCCTCCTTTTTGTAATTAATTTTTTAGTAATTCATTTGAATTACTATTTTCCGCTGCTTCTATTCATTGTAGAAACTATTATATAATAAAAATCACTATGTATCAATTTGTTACATAGTGATTTTTATTGCTAACTGTCCCTATGTAGTATAATGTTTTTCCTACATTATTTTTTGTGCTCCATATATGGACTTATTTCCATTAACAATGTATGCAATACTGCATACCACAACAAACAATAGCATATTGTTTCCACCAAACACTTCTATTCCAAGCATTATTGGTGCAATCAATGTATTTGTGGCACTTCCAAATACTGCTGCATAACCTAGCGCTCCACATAATATTGGTGATATGCCTAAAAGTTGTCCGAGAACTGCTCCCAAAGTTGCTCCTATTGAAAACAGTGGTGTTACCTCGCCTCCCTGAAATCCAATTGATAAAGTGATAACGGTCAGCAGTAATTTCAATATCCAATCTATTGCGAAAACATTTTCGCCTCCAAAAACATTTGAAATCAAATTTGTTCCAAGTCCGCTGTACCTTCCATGCTAAAGGAAAATCAACACTATTGCCAATGGTATTGAAACAACACCAATTCTTATGTACGGATTTATAAATTTTTCTGCCATAATTTTTTTTAGCACTTGAAGTAACTTTGAAAACAACCTTCCTACAATTCCAAATGCTAATCCTAAAATTATAACTGCTACCACAATTTTAATATTTGAAAAATCAACCGTTCCTTTTAGTTCTACAGCAAATTTTTCAAGTCCTAGTAAGTGTGATGTAAATGAAGCTACAAAGGCTCCGATTATTGCAGGTAGCAATGCCTGATAATCCATATATCCTGCAACAATTACTTCCATGGCAAAAAAAGTCGCCGCCAACGGAGTTTGAAACAAGCCACCAAAACCTGCTGCCATACCTGTTATTAACATAACTTTGCTGTTGTCTGGTGTTTTCATTTTTCGGCCCAAATAATGTGAAAGTGTTGCCCCTATCTGAACTGCTACACCTTCCCTGCCGGCACTACCTCCAAAAAGATGTGTTATCCATGTTCCAACCATAATCAGTGGTACTAGCGCAAGTGGTATTGAATCCCTTTTCTCCTGCCCAACTTCAAATACAAGTGTCATACCTTTTAAACTTAATTTGCTAAAACGTAGGTACAGCCATGTAATTAAAAGTCCTGCTACCGGTAAAAACGGAATAAGATATTTGTAATTGGCTGTTCTGAAATCAGATATTGCAATTAAGCCTCTTCCAAAAACTGTGTCTACTATTCCCACAACAACACCGATTATAATTGCAAGGATAATATATTTGATCGTTAGAATTGCTTTTTCGTATATTTGTTGTTTGTTCATTTGCTCTCCGTTTATCATAACTATATTCCTTTCAATTTCTCATACCATTATACACAATTTCACACTTTTATGAGGATATTGTACTATAGTTTTTACATTTTCATGAGGCTATTGCATTTTTTTCATTATTAAAGTAAAGTTACTTATGAAACTTTGTTTACTAAGTGTTTTGTACGAAGAAATACTATTTCACTAAATCTTACAAGCAAGCTAGAATTGAAGTAAATTTCTAGCACCCCATAAAATTTTTATTAAAAGGACTTTATATATGGAAAAATCAGTTATTAATCAAATATGTGCTTCTATGGATACTTTTTTTGAAACCGAAAAGAAGATTGGCAATTTCATCATTCATCATCCAAAAGAAATCGTGGATATGACCGTTGGCGAACTGGCAAAAGAATGTCAGGTAAGTGAAGCTTCCGTTTCACGTTTTTGTAAAAAAATTGATATGAAGGGCTTTCACCATCTTAAAATTTCTATTGCAAAAGAAATGGTTTCCCAGTCGGAAGACGATGAATTGTCTAATCATATTTCAGTAGATGATTTGGAACAATCATTGAAAAATATATTGGCAAATAAAGTTGCCGAACTTACTCAAACAGTTTCAATGATGAATTCTGAAAATCTGCAGGACATTTTAAAAAGAATAAATAATGCCCAAAATGTTCTTTTTGCTGCTGTTGGCAACACTGTTCCTGTAGCAATGGACGGAGCCTACAAGCTTAACCAGATTGGGATTTCCGCAGTTTCTACTCCTGTTTGGGAAACCCAGCTTGCCTACAGTTACAACCTTTCACCTGATGACGTAGTTATTGCAATTTCAAATTCAGGGGAGTCAACCGGTGTCATTAATATTTTAGAAGCTGCAAAACAAAAGAAGGCAACTACAATTTCAATAACCAATAGCGAGAAATCGACTATTGCTAAAATCAGTGATTATCATATAACAACAGCAACCCGCGAAAAATTATTTCTTGATGAATATCGTTTTTCGAGAGTTTCTGCCACAATGGTAATCGAAGTGCTTTATCTTTTCCTTACATCTATGAGAAAAGAAGCTTATGATTCCATTATTCAGCATGAATCATCTATAGCTTTCACAAAAGAATAATTTTTCTATTGACGAAATTTATATGTCATGGTATCTTTGTGCTATGAAATTGATTTTCACAGTGTATTTATTCGTAAAATTAATTTTTATGCGTGTTTATCTATTAAACCGCTTTTTACAATATGCTTTGTGAAATTTTACGTGTTTATCTAACCACAAGGAGGTTTATTATGAAGGAAATTAAATGGGCTGTATTAGGTACCGGAGTTATTGCCAACCAAATGGCACAGGCATTAATCAAAAATGGAAAAAATATTTATTCTGTTGCAAACCGCACACACCAAAAGGCTGTTGATTTTGCCCAAAAATATAATATCGGAAAAGTATATGACAATATGAATGATGTGTTTACTGATCCAGAAGTTGATGTTGTTTACATCACAACTCCACATAACACACATCTTGAATTTATGAAGAAGGCAATTGAGAACGGAAAACATATACTTGTTGAAAAATCCATAACACTTAACAGTGATGAATTAAACGAAGCAATTTCTTTGGCAAAAGAAAAAGGTGTTATTATTGGTGAAGCAATGACAATTTTCCATATGCCAATTTACAAAAAATTAAACGAAATTTTGGAATCCGGAGCACTTGGAAAAGTGAACCTTATTACCATGAACTTTGGAAGTTTTAAAGAATATGATATGACAAACAGATTTTTCAACAGAAACCTTGCCGGAGGTGCAATGCTCGATATCGGTGTATACGCACTTTCATTTATCCGCTGGTTTATGGATTCAAAACCTAACAACCTTGTATCTCAGGTAAAATCTGCTCCAACAGGTGTTGACGAGCAGGCTGGTTTACTTCTAACAAACGAAGAAGGTCAGATGGCAGGCGTTATGCTTTCACTTCATTCTAAGCAGCCAAAACGTGGTATGGTTTCATGCGAAAAAGGTTATATTGAAATAATGGAATATCCTAGAGCTTGGGAAGCTACCATAACATACACTGACTCTGGCAAAACTGAATTAATCAAAACCGGCGAAAATGCAGACGCTCTCGCCTACGAACTTGCTGATATGGAAAAAGCAATTAACGGCGATGTTGACTGCATGCACTTTGACTATACAAAAGACGTTATGGATATGATGACTGAATTTAGAAAATCGTGGGGCTTTAAATATCCTGAAGAAGAAAAATAGAAATTAACAGAGCTGTAAGTTTTAAAATCTACTTACAGCTCTATTTTTATATAATCTTATAATCCTTTGCACATCTAACTACTCCGTCAAGTGCATCACTGAATTCTATACCATATTTTCTTGCCACTTCTTTCAGATATGTAATTCCCCTAAATTCCTGTGAGCTAAAATAAACCGCCTTTTCTTTATTTAGCAATGTAAAATAATTATCTTTTGTGGTTTCCATATCATACATCCATTCAGCCCTTAACATAACTGCTGATGGTTCAATATCCAACACCCTCTGCTCCATTTCCAGTTTATGAGTTGCATAAACATTTGCCGGCTTTACATTTTCTTCCGCATAAGGTCCATCATCGTCACAACCACTATAAACCTGATCCGAGCTGAAACAAATAAGTTTTCTTCCTTTTGCCGCCTTTGCCAAATACATCGGTACCTGCACATTTGCAAAATAAGATTCCTCTGGATTGTTTTCACAAATTCCCATGTCTGCAAGAGCGTTAGCCCCAACTCCCTGTCCAATTACTTATAAAACCGCTTACCTCA
>ERZ836829.993-NODE-993-length-21857-cov-2.712366_pt1 | contig 21857 bp, 17 predicted proteins | sample MGYA00519574_ERZ836829 | MGnify/ENA primary metagenome ERZ836829 (study PRJEB31850, sample SAMEA3708808) | human gut metagenome | biome: human gut; feature: human-associated habitat; material: faeces | place: China | collected 2014 ... | reverse complement strand
ATACAGTAGAATTCTCTAAGGACAACAACACATTGTATTTTAAAGTAATTAAAGATGAAACTGATAATGTTGTTGAAGATAAAGATGAATTATATACTGGTGAAATTGAGCAAAGTGGTGCTTCGGAGATTGAGGTATCCAAACCGGTTTTAGACAGTGGTCTTGATGTTTATCAATATGTATTTGTTCATAGTGATACTGGAATTAGAGCCAAAGAGATAGTTTACTTTAGTGATGATAATACTTATATTTATGGATATCGTGCTGCTAAAGATGATTTTGAGGATAACGATAAAGATATGACAGTATATTTGCAGAGTTTTTCTATGGCAACAGGTAAATAAGTTGTATTTCGTGAATGATTTTGTTAAGATAAACATATATTTAAATTATAGGTAAACGAAGTAGATTATTAGAAGTTAATAGAGATAGCCTGATGGTGGAAACGGCTAAATGGAAATAATTGAACTGCCCTTATCTGAGTCTTTTGAAAAGAAAGAACGTGAACTAGCGTTAATAGTAATCTTAAAGCATCTATTATCGGGTGGAAGAACACAATGGTGTCCTGATAGTAATATGCTTTTTTATTTATGGAGGTAATGATGAAAATATTTAACACCCTTACAAATAAGAAGGAAGAATTTAAACCGCTTCGCGAAGGTGAAGTAAGTATTTATGTATGTGGGCCAACGGTTTATAATTATGTTCACATTGGTAATACTCGCCCGATGATCGTCTTTGATGTACTTAGAAGAACATTTGAGTATTTAGGATATAAAGTGACTTTTGTATCAAACTTTACTGATGTTGATGATAAAATCATTAAGGCGGCTAAGGCAGAAGGAATAACTGAAAAAGAACTTACTGATAAATATATTGCTGCTTATGAAGATGTTCGTCGGAATTTGAATTTATTATTCCCAACTTATGCACCTAGAGTTACGAATACGATGGATGCAATCATAAAATTTATTGATAATTTAGTTAAGAGTGGTTATGCTTATGAGGTTGACGGGGATGTTTATTTTAGAGTATCTAAAATTGATGAGTATGGACAATTATCAGGGATCAAAATCGAAGATTTAGTAGCTGGAGCGAGTGAACGAATCGATGAAAATGATAAAAAAGAAGAATCAACTGATTTTGCATTATGGAAAAAGACGGATGAAGGTATTCGCTTTGATAGTCCATGGTCAAAAGGACGTCCTGGCTGGCATACTGAATGTGTAGTTATGATCAACGATATTTTTGAAGGTGGTAAGATTGATATTCACGGTGGGGGACAGGATTTGAAATTCCCACATCATGAAAATGAAATTGCTCAATCAATGGCTTGTCATCATCATCCGATTGCACATACTTGGATGCATAACCAAATGATCAATATTGATAATCAAAAAATGTCTAAATCCCTAGGAAATGTTATTTGGGCAAAAGATATGGTTGCTGAATTGGGCTGTAATGTAGTTAAATGGTTTATGTTATCAAGTCATTATCGTAATCCATTAAATTTAACGGAAGAAGTTTTGAATAGCGTGAAAAAAGAAGTTGCTAAAGTTGATAATGTAATCAAATCAGTTTCTTTGTATTTACAAGTTAATCATATCGCTAATGAAAATTATAATAAAGCGGCAGTTGATGGGATGGTTGGAGCTTTAGAAGATGATTTAAATACATCGCTGGCTTTAACTAAAATTCTTGATCAAGTAAAAAAATTGAATCTGGCTTTCCGTCAAAAAGAAAAGAATGATAAAGCTATAGCAATTGAATATCAAACACTATTAAAAATGACTGCAGTGATTGGCTTTGTTTTTGAACCGCGTAAATTAAATGCAGCGGAACTAGAGATATATCAAGCATGGCTTGAAGCTAAACAAAATAAGGATTTTGAAACTGCTGACAAATTAAGAACTCAATTAATTGAAAAGGGGATCATTTAATGCGCCCGGAATTAATCAATGCAAGTGTATTAGCTTATCTGGGTGACAGTATTTTTGAGGTGCTAGTACGTGATTATTTAGTTAAAGAAAGTGGTTTTGTTAAACCGAACGATCTTCAGCGTGAAGCAGTAAAATATGTATCGGCAAGCTCACATGCTGCATTTATGCATGATATGCTGGATGAAGAATTTTTTAGTGCTGATGAAGTTGGAACTTATAAACGGGGACGCAATACCAAAGGGAGTAAAAATGAAAGTCTTGATCATATGCATTCAACAGGATTTGAAGCAGTCATTGGGACTTTATACTTAGAAGAAAACTTTGATCGAATTAAAGTGATCTTTGAGCGGTATAAACAATATATTAATAATAAATAAAATCGAGATAAATTTGAGACGAAATTAGGTGAAAAATATGAAACAATATATATATGGTAAAAACACAATATTAGAAGCTTTAAAGGGAGATAAGAGTGTATATACTGTGTATGTCCAAAACAATGCTAAAGATAATGGCATAATTGAGCAATGTAAAAGAAAAAAAATTCCATTCAAGATTGTTGATAAGTCTGAATTTATCAAGAAACTTGGAAATGTTAGTCATCAGGGAGTGATGGCGGAAATTGAAGAATATCGCTATTATAGTATTGATGAGATCATCAATACTATTCCTGATGGTAAACAGCCACTATTATTAATGCTTGACGGGTTAGAAGATCCACATAATCTAGGAGCAATTTTAAGAACTTGTGATGCTATTGGGGTTGATGGTGTTATCATTGGGAAAAATCGTAGTGTTGGTTTAAATGGGACGGTTGCAAAGGTTTCAACGGGTGCTATTGATCATGTTAAGGTTGCTCAAGTTACAAATTTGACTAGAACATTAGAGGATTTAAAAAAGCGTTCTTTTTGGGTTGTTGGCTGTGATTTAGATAAATCCCAAGATTATCGTCAGGTTGATTATAATATGCCTTTGGTAATAGTAATCGGTTCAGAAGGTTTTGGAATATCAAGACTAGTTAAAAAAAGTTGTGATATCAATGTTGTCTTGCCCATGGTAGGGCATGTTAATTCGTTAAATGCTTCTGTGGCAACAGCAGTGATTTTATATCAGGTATATAATTCTCGTAATCCTTTATAGTAGGAAGGAGGTAACCATGAATGGTTACGAAATCGAAGAATTGTATTATTTATATCGTCAGGGGTGTCCGATTGCACAGGCACTTTTGATTGAATATTGCTACTGGCAAATTAAGATGATGATGCCGGCGTATTGTTATACGATGACATCATATCAGAGTGATTATAAAGATTATCTTCAAGTAGTAATTATTCGTTGTTTATTGGCTTTGGATAATTATCGTCCTGATCGTGGCATGCAGGTTAGAAGTTTTATTTCAATGGTGATCCAAAATACGATTAGTTCTTTAATTGTCAAAAACCAAGGTAAAGTAGTTAGGGAACGGCAAACTTTATTTTCTTTGGATGATTATTGTAGTGATGATGAGCGAATCAGATATGTAGATGCAATCGCTGATAATAAGAGTCCAGATCTACTATTAATTGATCAAGAACAACAAAAGAGGGTTGATGCGTATATTTTAAATGTTTGCTCGGCTTGGGAACAAACGGTAATTGCTTATCATAAGTGTGGTTTTAAAGACCAGGATATTGCTTTGAAGCTTAATAAAGACATTAGAAGTATCTATAATGCTAATTATCGGATTCAAAAAAAGATGGAAAATTCAAATCTATTTGACTAGTCTGCATATTTATGATAAATTATAATAGCGTAGAAATGAGCTGATTATATGAAACAAAAAGTTATTTTAGTGTGTAGTGAGTGTTTGTCACGGAACTACACCATTACAAAAAACAAACGTGTAAATGTAGAAAGACTGGAATTAAACAAATACTGTAAAAAATGCGGGAAGCATACCTTGCATAAGGAAACGAAATAGGAGGACTAAGTGTGAAATTTCGCGATTGGTTTAGTTTAAAAGGGATTAGAAAAGAAATTAAAAATGTCAGTTGGTTATCAAAAAAAGAACTAGCTCAAAATTCAGCAATAGTACTACTATTTTGCTTTGTAATGGGGTTATATTTCTTTGCCGGTGACGCAATTATTGCATTTATTTTAAAGACATTGGGGATGAACTAAAATGACAGGAATGAATGATGAAGGAAGACAATGGTATGTTGTTAATACATACTCTGGTCATGAAAATAAAGTAAAAGAAAACTTGGAAAAACGTGTTGAATCAATGGGATTACAAGATATCCTATTTCAAATTGTTATTCCTGAACATGTTGAAACTGAAATTAAAGATGGTAAGAAAATCAATAAGACTAAAAACATGTTCCCAGGTTATGTATTAGTTGAGATGATCATGACTGATGAAGCATGGTATGTTGTCCGTAATACTTCTGGGGTTACAGGATTTATTGGATCATCAGGTGGTGGAGCAAAACCTTTCCCATTACAAAAAAGTGAGTTAGATCCAATTTTAAAGAAAATGGGATTAAGTACATCAAGTATTGAGGTTGATTATGCTGCAGGTGATGAAGTTAATGTCATCTCTGGACCATTTGCTGGTAAAAGTGGTAAGGTTGAATCAATTGATTTAGAAAAAGAAACTGCTAAAGTATTAGTGGACTTCTTAGGCAACTTAACACCAATGGAAATTGAATTAGTACAATTAGAAAAAGCAGATTTGTAGAATTTATCTACAAATCTTTTTTTATGAGTAAGTAAAACAAATAATTTATTTTACTTAAAAATGTCGATTATTGCGACTAAATTTACTGAAAAATAGTTGACGTGGACTTATAAAGTGGTATACTAAAATAGAAATAGGATTGTTACTTTAAGTAGGCAAGACCAAGAATCATACAGTTTTTTACTGTTGATTTTTGGTCTTTTGTTTTTATTTAGTAATGATACGGGAAAATGAGGAGAAACGGGTATGGAGAAAACGAAAGTAAAAAAACTAGTGACTTCAGCAATTACACTATCAATGGCATTTAGTACATTGGCGCCAAGTATGGTTTTTGCAACTGATGATGTAAAACCTCGTGATATTGTAACTAAAGTCAATCATGCGTTGAATGGGACAGCAACGGCAAACAATAGCGAGACAAGTTATTGGGGGCCAGATAAAGCAATTGATGGAATCGTAAATCGCGATGCTGCTAAACCTGATCAGTCACGCTGGTCAACGAATATGGGAACAACACCGATGGTTTTAACCATTGATTTAAAGGAAGAAAAAGCGTTTAGTGAATTTAAAATTGAATGGGAAAGAAAAAATATTAAAGGTTTTAATATTAGTATTTCTAATGATAATAATGAATATACACCAGTATATACTAAACCAGATGATAGCAATATCACTTCGTTAACTACAACAGTAACATTAGAAAATAGTGTGAGTGCACGTTATGTTAAATTAACAGTAGATAATTATGATGATACTGAGGCAGCTGGCTGGGCTTCTGTATCGCTATATGAATTTGAAGTTTTAGGTGAGGAATCTTATGAAAATTTAGCTGTTGGGGCAACGGCTGTAGCTAGTGGTTCTGAAACAACTAGTTTTGGCCCAGCTAACGTTGTTGATGAAAATATGAAAACACGTTGGGCAAGTACGGCTAATCATGATGATGATAAATGGATTAGTTTAGATTTTAGAACTGCTAAAGATATTGCTTCAGTCACTTTGAAATGGGAACGCCGTAATGCAACAAAGTACAAAATTCAATCGTCAAAAAATGGGACAAGCTGGGAAGATGTAAAAACACTTACTAAAGCACCTAGAGAATTTGATGATATTATTAATTTTGACAATACGATTAATACTCGTTATTTAAGAGTTGTTGTTTCAGATTTTGAAAATCTAGCGGAAGATCGAGATGGTAAGAGTGTTAATTGGCCTACAGTATCATTATATGAATTCGAAGCATATGCAGTTAAACAACAGGTAGATAGCGAACAGATTGTAACGATTGATGATGTAATTAATAATCTAGTAATTCCAGCGGTAGCTAAAGGAGATACAAAGATGGCTTTGCCCCAAGTTCCCGAGGGATTTGAAATTGAGTTTATTGGTGCTGATTATGAACAAATCTTAGATCGTGATTTAACGATTCATCAGCCAATTGTGGATACAATAGTATCTGTAAATTATAAAGTAAAAAAAGGTGATCAAGAAAAGATCACAGGTGCATATAATGTCACGATTCCAGGAAAAAATAGTCCTGATGTCAGCATTAATGCTAAGCCTAAAGTAGTTCCAGAATTAGCTGAATGGGTAGGAACAGAAGGAAGCTTTACAATTAGCGATGATTCTCGGATTGTGATCAATCCAGCTTATAAAGATGATTTAGCATATTTAGCTAAAACATTTAAGGCTGATTATCAAGCACAAACTGGTAAAGAAATTGAAGTAGTATATGCCAATACACCAGGGGCGCATGATTTCTATTTTACATTAGGAAGTAGTGATACCGGGTTAAAAGAAGAAGGTTATTTAATGACTGTTGGAGATAGTGTTAAAGTTGAAGCAGTCGACAAAACAGGGGCTTTCTGGGCAACACAATCAATTTTACAAATTTTAAAGCAAAATAGTAATACGATCCCTAATGGGCAAACTCGTGATTACCCTAAATATGAAGTTCGGGGATTCATGCTGGATGTTGGAAGAATGCCATATTCATTAGATATATTAAAAGATATTGCAAAAAATATGGCTTATTATAAAATGAATGATTTCCAAGTACATTTAAATGATAACTATATTTGGGTTGAAGATTATGGTGATAATGCTTTTGATGCTTATTCTGGGTTTAGACTAGAATCAGATATAAAAGCGGGTGGTAATGGTGGATTAAATCAAGCTGATCTAACTAGCAAAGATGTTTTTTATACAAAAGATCAGTTCCGGACATTTATCCAAGAATGTCGGGATATGGGGGTAGCGGTTGTTCCTGAATTTGATACGCCAGCTCATTCTCTAGCTTTAACGAAGGTTCGTCCAGACTTAGCGATGAAAGATAAATCTGTAGCACGTCACTGGGATCATTTGGATCTAGATAGTATGTATGATGAGAGTTTAGCTTTTACTCAATCAATTTTTAATGAATATATGAATGGTGATGATCCGGTTTTTGATCAAAATACAACAGTTAATGTAGGTACTGATGAATATGATGGTAAGTACGCAGAAAACTTCCGTCAATATACTGATGATATGTTAAAATTTATTCAAGATACAGGACGCGATGTTCGTTTGTGGGGAAGTTTATCAATGCGCAAAGGTTCTACACCAGTTCGTTCTGAAAATGTGCAAATGAACATTTGGAATACAAGTTGGGCTAACCCCAATGAAATGTATAAACAAGGTTTTGATTTAATTAATATGGTTGATGGAACTTTATATATGGTGCCGGGGGCAGGTTATTATAACGATTATTTAAATAGTCAAAATATTTATAATAACTGGCAGCCTAATAATATGGGTGGAACGATCATTCCGGCCGGAGATGAGCAAATGTTAGGTTCTGCATATGCAATTTGGAATGATATGGTTGATAAAAAGGCGAATGGTATAAGTGAATATGATATTTATGATCGTTTTGAAAAAGCTTTACCGGCAATGTCATCTAAATTATGGGGCGATGGTCAAGATTTAAAATATAATGAATTAAATGAAGTAGTTAATGCATTAGGAACTGCCCCAAATTCAAATCCGCGTGATGTTGTAACGAGCAAAAGCGATACAGTATTAAACTATGATTTTAATAAGAGTGAAATCGTTGATAAATCAGGAAACGAGTATAATGTCGTTAATAAAAAGAATGTTGCAACTGTAGCAGGAAAATTTTCTAAAGGCCTAGAATTAAGTGGTGGTGAAAGTTATATTGAAACACCATTAGCAGATATGGGACCGAATAACAGTGTATCTTTCTGGGTGAAAATGGATAAAGACGCAACTGGTGAACAAGTTTTATTTGAATCAGATAAGGGTTCAATTAAAATGTCACAAAAAGATACTGGAAAAGTAGGCTTCTCAAGAATCGGTTATGATTATTCATTTAATTATGAATTACCTAAAGACGAATGGGTAAAATTAGAAATAAAGGGATATGCTAATAAGGCCGAATTGTATGTTAATGGTGAATTAGTAGATACTTTAGCTAAAAATGCAACTGGTGGTAAATACGCAACGTTAACTTTACCATTAGAAAGAATTGGAAGTAAGACAACATCATTCAAGGGGATTATTGATAATTTAGAGATTTCAACTACTGGTAGTCAAAGTGATGACACTGATTATACAAAGGTAGATAGCAGTAACTTTACTGTATCTACAGATAATGAAAATCCTCAAGCGGGTAATGAAGGACCGATTACTTATGCATTTGATAACAATGAGGTTACTTTCTGGCATAGTAATTATTCCCCATATCAAGCTTTACCAGCAACTGTAGAGATTGATATGAAAGAAGTTCATACTATTAATCAATTTGATTATCTACCACGACAAGATGGTAATACCAATGGGCAAATTACTAAATATGAATTATATATTAAAGAAAATGCGGCAGATGAATATCAAAAGGTTTCTGAAGGAGAATTGGCTGCCAATGCTTCGTTAAAGAAAATTACTTTTGATGCAGCGAATGCTCGATATATTAAATTTGTAGCGTTAGAAGGTACTGGAAATGGCGGAAAATCATTTGCTTGTGCTTCGGAATTTACTGTACGTCAAATTGACTCTAAGGCAGAATTAAGAAAAGTAGTCAACTTAGCAGCTAATTATGAAAAGGAATATTATACAACTGCTTCATGGAATGATTTTGAAACAGCATTAACTAATGCTCAAATGATTCTCGATAAAGCAGATGCTTCATCAACAGAGATTGATGACGCTGCGAGTGCTTTAAAAACAGCGATTGATAGTCTGGTTGAAATTGGTGATGTGGTTAAAACAGAGCTTGAAAGAGTTATTGCTGAAGTGCAATCTATCGATACTACAAAATATACCGATAAAACAGTAGATGTTTTAAAAACAGCATTAGTAAATGCAATTAGTATCAATGGTAATGAAAATGCTACTCAAGAAGAAGTAAATGCAGCAATTACAGCATTAACTAATGCAATTGATGAATTAGAACTAAAAACAGATGTATCAGTTGATAAAACAGATTTAGAAGCTTTATTAAATATTTGTGGTACAATTGATTTGAATAATTACCAAGAAAATGGTAAAGCTGAATTTAAGGCGGCTTACGAGTATGCTTTATCGATCTTTAATGAAGCTGATGCTACAGAACAAGAAATTAGGGATGCAATGAATAGGCTGTTGGAAGCTAAAAAGAATTTAAAGGAAATTGAAGTAACTCCAACTGATCCTGACAAAAATGGTCAAGATAAACCTATTGACAATAAAGTTGAAACGGGAGATAATATAAATGTGCTTTATTCTGCGTCAGGATTAGCATTGGCATCAATTGTGTTTTATTTCAGTAAAAAAAGAAAAAGATCTAATTAAAAATAATTAAAGATAGGGGGAGAGCTAACGCTGTCCCTCTTTGTGTATGATTTAGAAAATTAGGTTTGATAATATAGCAGTTTGATCCCGTTCTTTAAAATATTTCAAAATATGAAAAAAAGGAGTTTGATTAATTGATTAGGGGCAAAAAAATTGAAAAAATTAAGGAATCATGGGGATTTTAGATGGTTTCATATATTAAACTTCTTCTTTAATAATTAGAATTTGTATGATTAAATTTTATTGCTTAAATCAAGCGAATTTGCATTTATCTAAAAAAAGTGTTATAATCTAATAGTACGTTTTAGATAGGAAGTGAGTTAATGAAAGAACAGCGTGTTAAACAATTGAATAATTTTATTAATGAAAATATTATCAAACGGAAAGCTATGTTTATCCCAATCTTAGGGGTATCAGTATTTATGTTAGTAGGTTATGCCGCGGTCGATAAAGAAGCACCAAAAATTGTTTCTAATCGAATCGAGGTTTCATATGGTGACAAAGTAGATTTAGATGCTATTGATATTACAGATAATCAAGATAGTCGTCCGGAAATCGAAGTTACTGCAAATGATCTTAGCAGCGTGAATGTTAATCAGTTAGGTACATATGATTTATCAGTCACGGCAACAGATAGTTTTTCAAACACAGCATCTAAAGTTATTAAAGTAGATGTTGTTGATGATGAGGCACCAAAATTTAAGGTTGCTGGAGTCGAGACAGGGTATGTCGTACAAGTACCGATCAATGGAAGTCAAGATATTTCCAGTTATGTAACTGCTTCAGATAATGTTGATGGTGATGTTTCGCCATTCATTGAATCGAATCAGGAATTAGATACGACTAAAGCGGGAATTCAAGATATTAAATTATCAGTTACCGATTCTTCTGGGAATGTAAATGAAAAGACGTTTACTTTTGCAGTATCTGATTTGACTGCTCCAGTAGTTACTTTATCACAAGGAAATGATATTGTAATTGATTATGGTAGCGAATTTAAATTAGAGAACTTTTTAACAGCTACTGATGATCAAAGTGCTGTTACCAACACTGTTACTGGTGAAGTAGACACTAAGAAAGAAAATGAAGTACAAACAATTACTGTTAGTACGCAAGATGAAGCTAAAAATGAAGTTTTAACAACTTTGAATTTTACAGTAAAAGATATAAGTGGACCACAAGTTAATTTGTCAACAAATGCAGTTGAGGTAATTAAAGGTGATGCTTTTGATCCAAGACAATATTTAGTCTCAGCTATTGATAATAAAGATGGTGATGTGACTGGTAATGTTGTAATCGGTAATATTGATACTGGCAGCACAGGAGATAAAGCTGTTACTTATACAGTAAGTGATAGTTCTGGTAATCAAACAGTTGCAACTTTAAATGTAAAGGTTTATACACCGGGAAGTAAAATTTTAGAAACTGCTTATACAAAACTAGGTAGCCCATACGTATGGGGAGCCACGGGACCAAATTCATTTGACTGTTCAGGATTTACATCTTGGGTATATCGTCAGCATGGAATTTCCCTTTCAAGAACTGCGCAAGCTCAATCTCAAGGTGGTAAAGCAGTTGATCGTGCAGATTTACAACCAGGAGATTTAGTCTTCTTTGGTTCAAGTACAAGTAGAATTACTCACGTTGGAATTTATGTTGGAAATGGACAAATGGCTCATTCACCACAAACTGGAGATGTTGTAAAAGTGTCTAGTTTAAATCGTAATTACGTGTGTGCAAGAAGATATTTATAGAAAAGGGCGTTTGTCCTTTTCTTTTTTTTATATTTAGGCATAAGAATATAGGGGAGGTATATAATGAATAGTTTTGATCTTATTAGGGTATTATGTAATACTAGTCCTAAAGCTTATGCTTTAATTACAGGAGCAACAGTTACGGGAACAATGCTAGCATATAGTTTTGAAGAAGGAACGATCGTTGTGGTTGAGGCTCAAGGGTTACCGGCTACCGGTTGTGGTTTAGGGATACATGGTTTGCATATTCATGAAGGTTCTAGCTGTAGTGGGACACCGGAAAATCCTTTTGGTAATGCTGGAGGACATTATAGTACGACAAATTGTCCACATCCATATCATACTGGGGATCTGCCACCTTTATTTTCTGAGGACGGACAAGCTTGGATGGCGGTATATATTTCTAAATTTACACCAGAGCAAATTGTTGGGCGGACTATTATAATTCATGGAAATGTTGATGATTTTACTACTCAGCCATCGGGAAATTCTGGGCCGATGATTGCTTGTGGTGTGATTAGGGAATTATATCAATAATATTTACTTTTCTTAAGTTAAAAAACAATCTAACTATGGTACAATGTAGTGGCGGAGGTATGAAGATGAGTAAATTATTATTTTTTGATATCGATGGAACACTGATTGAGTGTAATTTAGATATCTATTCAATTACTGAAAATACTAGAAATGCATTAGATAGATTAAAAGAAAATGGACATGATGTTTTCTTAGCTACAGGACGGTGTAAATGTTTTATTACTGAAGGGGTTATGAATTATCCTTTTAGTGGGTATGTGACTTGTAACGGAGCTTATGTAGAATATCATGGTGAGCCAGTATATAAAGCAATAATTCCTAGTGAGGCAATTAAAGCAACGATGGCGTTATCAGAACAATACGATTTTAACTATTATTTTGAAAGTAGTGATTATATCTATGTCCGTGATCAAAATGATGAACGTCATCAGTGGTTTGCAAAAAATTGGGGCATGAAACCGGAGACAGTTATTGATGATTTTGATCCAGAAACGATAGAAACTTACATTGGGATGATTGTTGTTAATGACAAAAAAGATATTTCGCCAATGGTTAATGCATTGAGTAAATATTTTGATGTCCAAAGACATCAAAGTGATTATTCTTTTGATTTAACTTTAAAGGGTGTCTCAAAAGCAGTTGGAATTGAAAAACTGGTAGAACGAATTAATCGAAATATTGATGACACTATTGCTTTTGGTGATGGACGAAATGATATTGAGATGTTGGAAACAGTTAAGATTGGTGTAGCAATGGGAAATGCTGTTGATGAGGCGAAGGCTGTTGCTAACTATGAAACTGATCGAATCGAAAATGATGGCATTGTTAAAGCTTTAAAACATTTTGAATTAATTTGACAGCCTTAGGGCTGTTTTTCAGTTAGTTCTTTATTAAACGGGTATACTTAAAGATGTCTACAACATTCGCTTGAAAGAAGGGATGATTGTGCTATACTTTAACCATAGTGTTTTTAGATTTGAGAAAGGAGATAGGTGTTAGTGCCTTGTTAGATATGATCTTACAATTATTTTGTTTAATAGCTGGTTTTGTCTTATTGATTAAAGGAGCTGATATTTTTGTTGAGGGAGCTTCTAAGCTGGCTTCAAAGCTAAATATTCCCCCAATTGTAATAGGTTTGACGATCGTTGCTTTTGGTACAAGCGCTCCGGAAGCTGCTATTTCTATTACTTCGGCGTTAGGCGGTAATATTGATTTAGCAGTTGGAAATATTATTGGCAGTAATATAATGAATGTTTTGTTGATTCTAGGAATTACCGGGTGTATCGCTAAACTGAAGGTTAATAATAATACATATCGATATGAAATTCCTTTTGTAATGGTAATAACTCTAGTTTTATTAATGTTAGGAAAGTTTGGCAGCTCGATTGATCGATTTGATGGAGTGCTTTTATGGGGATTATTTTTACTGTTTTTATACTATTTATATCGTTTGGTTAAAAAGGGTGAAGAAGTGCCATTGGATGAAGTTGAAGAATTAGATGAAAAAGATACGCTGCTCCGACTAATCATCATGATTGTTTTAGGAATGGCGGCAATTGTAATTGGTAGTAATCTAACGATTGATGCAGCTACATATATTGCTGAAGAATTAGGGGTTAGTCAACGTTTGATTGGATTGACGATTATTGCTTTTGGAACATCGTTGCCGGAGTTAGTGACTTCAATGACAGCAGCTTGGAAAGGTAAGAGTGATCTGGCAATTGGTAATATCGTCGGAAGTAATATTTTTAATATCTTGTTTGTTTTAGGAACAACAGCTTTAATTTCCCCAAAAGCAGTTGCTTTTGAAAGTGGTTTTATTATTGATGGAATCGTTGCAATTGGGGCATTGTTTCTATTATATACTTTTATTGGTAGCGATGGGTATTTAAAAAAGAGTGGGGCAATTATTATGCTGATTGGCTATTTGGCATATTTTGTAAGCATTTTATAGGAGAAATATATGATTAAATTAGGTCATCGGGGATATAGTTCTAAATATCCAGAAAATACAATGTTAGCTTTTAAAGCTGCAATTGATGGTAATTTTGATGGTGTTGAAACAGATGTACAACTAACGAAAGATAATAGGCTAGTCTTGATTCATGATGAAAAGATTGATCGGACTTCTAATGGTAAAGGGTATGTAAAAGATTATACCTATGATCAATTGTGCCAATTTAATTTTAACTATCGTTTTGATGGAATCGAGGCAAAAATTCCGTTGTTAGAGGAATTGTTAGATTATTGTATTGGTAAAGATGTAATCTTAAATATTGAAATAAAAACTGATAAGATTCAGTATCCGAATATTGAAAGAATGACTTATATGATGATCAAAGAAAAGGGCTTATTAGATCGAGTAATGTTTTCATCGTTTCATTTAGAGAGTTTGCTTAATCTTAGAGAACTTGATGATAGTATTTATCTTGGCTATTTGTATGAAGATAATTATCAAGTCAATAAAGCTAAAGTATTTGAATATCGTTTTAATGGAGCACATCCTAAATATACTTTTTTAAATGAAAAGGAAATCAATGATTATTTGCGTCGGGGTATAGATGTAAATACTTGGACAGTAGATAGTGATGATATTAAAGATTTTTTAGTTGATGAGGGTGTTAAAACAATAATTACGAATAAAGATATCTAGGGTAAAAAGACCCTAGATTTTTTCTCATCCAGTAAATTAAGCAGTGATACAAGTGTTAGCGTTTTCATTGTAAAGTTAGTGTTTTTGTTGTGAAAAAATGCACAATATTACTTGTGTTTTTTGCAAATTTGGGGTACACTATCGGTGGAAACAAATTAAATATTTCACAATGAATCGGAGGAAGAAATAATGGCAGAAAAAAAAGCTGTTAACAAAGTAGTTGAACCAACTAATGAAGAAATCGATGCTCATGTTGATCAACTAGTTGCAAAAGCTCAAGTAGCTTTATCAAAATTTGAAGAATTCACTCAAGAACAAGTAGATTACATCGTAGCTAAATGTTCAGTTGCTGGACTTGATGCTCATGGTACATTAGCTGAAGCTGCAGTTAATGAAACTGGACGTGGTGTATTTGAAGATAAAGCAGTTAAAAACTTATTTGCTTGTGAATATGTAACAAGTAACTTACGTCACTTAAAAACTGTTGGTATCATCAATGAAGATCCACTTTTAGGAATCACTGAAATTGCTGAACCAGTAGGTGTTGTTTGTGGTATCGTTCCAACAACTAACCCAACTTCTACAGTAATTTTCAAATCATTAATTTGTTTAAAAACAAGAAACCCAATTATCTTCTCATTCCATCCAAGTGCTCATGCATGTTCAGTAATGGCTGCTGTAGTAATTAGAGATGCTGCAATCGCTGCTGGGGCTCCAGAAGATTGTATCCAATGGTTAGATCTTAAATCAATGTATGCAACTACTGCATTAATGAAACACCCAGGTGTTGCTACAATCTTAGCAACTGGTGGTAACGCAATGGTAGCTGCTGCTTACTCTTGTGGTAAACCTGCATTAGGTGTAGGAGCTGGTAACGTTCCTGCTTATGTAGAAAAAACTTGTGTATTACCTAGAGCTGTAAATGACATCGTATTATCAAAATCTTTCGATAACGGTATGATCTGTGCTTCTGAACAAGCTGCTATCGTTGATACTGAAATCTATGATGCATTCATGAAAGAAATAAAAAGATTCAAAGTTTACTTTGTAAATAAAGAAGAAAAAGCAAAATTAGAAACATTTATGTTTGGTGCTGTAGCATACAGTGATAACGTAAACGCTGCTAAGTTAAATCCAAACGTAGTTGGTAAACCTGCTACTTGGATCGCTGAACAAGCTGGATTCAAAGTACCAGAAGATACTCAAATTATCTGTGCAGAATGTAAAGAAGTTGGTCCAAATGAACCATTAACAAGAGAAAAATTATCTCCAGTATTAGCTGTATTAAAAGCTAAAAATACTGATGATGGTATCTTAAAAGCAACTCAAATGGTTGAATTCAATGGTTTGGGTCACTCTGCTGCAATTCATACAGAAGATCATGAAATTTCTAAGAAATTCGGACATGCATGTAAAGCAATCCGTATTATCGAAAACGCTCCATCTACATTCGGTGGTATTGGTTCTGTTTATAATGCATTTATTCCATCATTAACATTAGGTTGTGGTTCTTACGGACATAACTCAGTATCTAACAACGTAAGTGCTGTTAACTTAATCAATATTAAGAGAATAGGGAGACGTAATAACAATATGCAATGGGTTAAACTTCCTCCAAAAATTTATTTCGAAAGAAATTCGATTAAATATTTAAGAGACATGAAAAAAATGGAAAAAGCCATGATCGTTACAGATAGAGGTATGTACAATCTTGGTTATGTAGAAAAAATCGAAGATGTTATTAGAAGAAGAAGAAATCAAGTTGATTTAGAATTATTCTTTGACGTAGAACCAGATCCAAGTTTCGATACAGTTCAAGCTGGTCTTGAATTAATGAACAAATTCCAACCTGATACAATTATCGCATTAGGTGGGGGTTCTTCAATGGATGCTGCTAAAGTAATGTGGTTATTATATGAAAATCCAGAAGTATGTTTCGATGATATCAAACAAAAATTCATGGATATCAGAAAACGTGCATTCAAATTCCCTGAATTAGGTAAAAAAGCTAACTTAATCTGTATTCCTACAACTTCAGGAACAGGTTCAGAAGTTACTCCATTCTCAGTTATTACAGATAAATCTTGTAACAAGAAATATCCATTAACTGACTATGCTTTAACACCAACTATCGCTATCGTTGACCCTGAATTCGTAATGTCATTACCAGGAGCAATCGCTGCTGATACAGGTATCGACGTATTAACTCATGCGGTTGAAGCTTATGTTTCAATCTTAGCATCTGACTTTACTGATGGATGGGCTAAACAAGCTGTTAAATTAGTATTTGAATACTTAGAAGAATCAGTTAAGAAAGGTACTCCAATTGCTAGAGAAAAAATGCATAATGCTGCAACTATCGCAGGTATGGCATTTGCAAATGCATTCTTAGGAATGAACCACTCATTAGCTCATAAGATTGGTGGAGAATGGCATATTCCTCATGGTAGAACAAATGGTATCTTATTACCACACGTAATTAGATATAACGGAACTATTCCAACTAAATTAAATATCTGGCCAAAAATTGAAAACTTCAAAGCTGATGTTAAATATATGGAATTAGCTCAATTAATCGGATTAAATCCTAAAACTCCAGCTGAAGGTGTTGAAATGTTCGCTGATGCTTGTGAAGAATTATGTCACAAAGTAGGTGTTGCATCTAACGTAGAATCTCAAGGTATCTCAAGAGAAGCTTGGGAAGAATCAGTTCATAGAATTGCTATGAATGCTTACGAAGATCAATGTACACCAGCTAACCCTAGAATGCCTATGGTTAAAGATATGGAAGATATCTTACGTAAAATTTACGATTACAAAAATAAATTTGATAAATAATAGTTAAGGTAGGCATGTCCTACCTTTTCTTTTACCTTAAGAGAAAGTTCATAATGAATTCATATAGAATTGTTATATTAATCATGTCAGATGAAGACAATATGATAAACAAGTATAAGTGACCCCTCTCCCAAAAAATCACTTATACGCAAGGAAAGGAACGGTGTTCCTTTTTTTGTGTAAAAATAATAAATTTATTATTGCAATAAATATTTAATATTGTTAGAATAAGAAAGGGCAATACAGTGTCTTCCATAGGAAGGCACTTTTTATTTTTATAGATACTAGAGGAGGATAGAAAATGGCTAAATACATATTTGTAACAGGTGGAGTTGTGTCTGGTCTTGGAAAAGGGTTAACAGCTGCATCTTTAGGAAGAATTTTAAAACAAAGAGGACAAAAAGTCTTCATGCAAAAATTAGATCCATATATTAACGTTGATCCAGGAACAATGTCACCTTATCAACATGGGGAAGTATTTGTTACTGCAGATGGGGCAGAAACAGACTTAGACTTAGGACATTATGAAAGATTTATTGATGAACAATTAAATAAAAACTCATCAATTACAACAGGTAGAATTTATAGTAACGTTATTTCAAAAGAAAGACGTGGAGATTATTTAGGAGCTACTGTACAAGTTGTTCCTCATATTACAAATGAAATTAAAGAAAGAATTTATGCAGCGGCACGTAGTTCTAAAGCAGATATCGTCATTACTGAAATTGGTGGAACAACAGGAGATATCGAAAGTTTACCTTTCATTGAAGCTATCCGCCAAGTAAGATTAGATTTAGGATATGAAAATACTGTTTATATTCATACAACTTTACTTCCATACATTGGAGCAAGTCATGAAGTAAAAACAAAACCAACACAACATAGTGTTAAAGAATTAAGAGGTTTAGGTATTCAACCAGACTTTATTGTTTGTCGTAGTGAACATCATATTGAAAAAGAATTAAAAGATAAGATTTCATTATTCTGTAATGTACCAACACAAAATGTTATTTCAAACTATGATGTAGAAAACTTATATGAATTACCACGTATGTTATTAGATCAAAAAATGGATGATTTAGTATTACAACATTTACAAATCAATGCACCAGCGGCTCATATGGATGAATGGGATGCATTAGTTAACCGTGTTAAAAACTTAAATCAAGAATTAAATATTGCGTTAGTTGGAAAATATGTTCAATTACCGGATGCTTATTTATCAGTTAATGAGGCTTTAAGACATGCAGGATATTATGTAAACAGTGTAGTTAATATTGATTTTATTAATTCAGAAGAATTAAATAAAGAAAATGTAGCAGAAAGATTAAAAGATGCTGATGGTATTATCGTTCCAGGTGGATTTGGTGATCGTGGTATTGCTGGTATGATTGATGCCATTGAATATGCACGTACTAATAAAGTTCCACTTTTAGGTATTTGTTTAGGTATGCAATTAATTACCATTGAATATGCTAGAAATGTTTGTGGTATTAAAGATGCTAACTCATTAGAATTTGATGAATTATGTAAGAATCCAGTGATCAATTTAATGTCTGACCAATCTTTAGAAGATATGGGAGGTACACAAAGATTAGGTGATTATGAATGTCAATTAAATCCAGGGACACATGCTTATCGTCTTTATGGAAAAGAAATGATTAAAGAAAGACATCGTCATAGATATGAATTTAATAATAACTATAAAGATGTTTTAGTTGAAAATGGATTAAAAGTTGCAGGATTTAACCCAGAAAGAAACCTTGTAGAAATTGTTGAGTTAGAAGATCATCCTTACTATGTAGGATGTCAATTCCATCCAGAATTTACTTCAAGACCAAACCGTGCACAACCTTTATTCCAAGGTTTAATTTCTGCAGCACATGATCGTAAATATAATAAATAAAAAAGCAATATCGAAAGATATTGTTTTCTTATACAAAAAAGGAGATTGTCGAGGCAATCTCCAAATTTTTATTTCTTAGGTAATTTAAATGAGCTCTTTAATGAAACGATTCTATTAAATACAAAATGATCATCTGTAGAATCTTTTGTATCAATACAGAAATATCCGTTTCTTACAAATTGGAATGAATCACCAGGTTTATATTTTTCAATAGCTGGTTCAACATAACAATCTTCAATAACAGTTAATGAATTAGGATTTAAGTTTAAAGATCCATCTTCATTATAAACACCTTTTTCTTCATCAACTAAGTTTTCATATAAACGAGCTGTTACTTTTTTACAATGATGAACAGGAACCCAATGAATTGTTCCTTTTACTTTTCTACCTGTAAATCCTGTACCATTTTTAGTAATAGGATCATAAGTACAATGAACAACTGTTACTTTTCCATTTTCATCTTTTTCAAAATCAACACATTTAACGAAATAAGCATTCATTAAACGAACTTCATTTCCTGGGAACAATCTAAAATATTTTTTAGGTGGTTCTTCCATAAAGTCATCACGATCAATCCATAATTCTCTTTCAAATGGAACTTTTTCATAACCTAAATCAGGATTTTCCATGTTGACCATCGCATCTAAATATTCTACTTGTCCTTCAGGATAGTTATCGATAACTAATTTAATAGGATCTAAAACAGCCATCACACGAGGTGCTTTAGGTTTTAAATCATTACGAATACAATATTCTAACATTGCATAATCATTTGATGAGTTACTTTTTGTAACACCAACTAATTCCATAAAAGATTTAATGGATTCTGGTGTAAATCCTCTACGTCTTAATGCTGCAATTGTCACTAAGCGAGGATCATCCCAACCATCAACGATTCCTTCATCTACTAAGCGTTTAATATAACGTTTTCCTGTAATAACATTTGTTAAATAAAGTTTTGCGAATTCAATTTGTTTTGGTGGATGTTCATAACCAATTTCTTGAACGACCCAATCATATAAAGGACGATGATCTTCAAATTCAAGAGTACAAATTGAATGAGTAATTCCTTCAATGGCATCTTCAATTGGATGAGCAAAGTCATACATTGGATAAATACACCATTTATCTCCTGTATTATGGTGTGTCATTCTGGCAACACGATAAATAATAGGATCACGCATATTGATATTGGATGAAGCCATATCGATTTTAGCCCTTAATACTTTTGATCCATCTTCAAATTCACCATTTTTCATTCTTTCAAATAAATCTAAGTTTTCTTCAATAGAACGATTACGGTATGGAGAATCTTTACCGGGTTCTGTTAAAGTACCACGGTATTCTCTAATTTGTTCAGGACTTAAATCACAAACATAAGCTTTTCCTTTTTTGATTAAAAGAACAGCAGCTTCATACATTTGATCAAAATAGTTTGAAGCAAATTTGATATCACCATCATATTTAGCACCTAACCATTCTACATCTGAAACAATACTTTCGACGAATTCTGTTTTTTCTTTCATTGGATTTGTATCATCGAAACGTAAATTAAATGTTCCGTTATATTTTTTAGCTAATCCATAATTTAATAAGATTGATTTAGCATGACCAATGTGTAAATAACCATTTGGTTCAGGAGGAAAACGTGTCGCAATTTTTGTATATTTTCCTTCCGCTAAATCTTGATCTATAATTTTTTCAATAAAATTTTTACTTACTACTTCTTCTTTATCCATAGGAAGTCCTCCCATAATTTTTATATGTTTTAGTTTACCATATTTTCCTTGATTATAAAACATCCAATACTTCATAAATTAGAAAATATGTGCTAGAATGTTTGCGGAAGGTGATAACATGTTTAGAATAGGACAATCGATTGATATTCATCAATTAGTAGAAGGAAGAGATTTATATATTGGTGGTGTAAAAATTGACCATGATAAAGGTTTATTAGGACATAGCGATGCAGATGTTTTATTACATGCCATTATTGAAAGTATTATTGGGGCATTAGGTCTTGGTGATATTGGAAAACATTTTCCAGATACGGATCCTCAATATAAAGGAATTTCTTCAATAGTTTTATTGGAACATTGTTATCAACTGATGGATAAAGAAGGTTATGAAATCAATAACCTTGATAGTATTATTATGTGTGAAGCACCTAAGATGGCTCCACATATTCAAAAAATGAGAGAAAATGTCGCAAGTAAATTACATTGTGACATCAGCCAAATTAACATTAAAGCAACACGTGGAGAAAAACTTGGTTTTGTCGGCAGACAAGAAGGAATGGTAGCTCAAGCGGTTGTATTATTAAGGAAAAAAGGAGTATAGAAATGGCAAAAGTAAGAACAAGATTTGCACCTAGTCCAACTGGATATATGCATATCGGTAACTTAAGAACAGCATTATATGAATATTTAATTGCTAAACATGATCATGGAGATTTTATTTTAAGAATTGAAGATACTGATCAAGAAAGAGAAGTTGAAGGTGCTGTTGATATGATCTATAAAGTTATGGATCAAACAGGATTAGGTTATGACGAAGGACCTAATAAACCAGGAGAAGTTGGTCCTTATGTTCAATCTGAAAGATTAGCTATTTATAAAGAATATGCTGATAAATTAGTTGAATTAGGGGGAGCTCATTATTGTTTCTGTGATGAAGAAAC
>ERZ836829.986-NODE-986-length-22061-cov-6.057757_pt1 | contig 22061 bp, 18 predicted proteins | sample MGYA00519574_ERZ836829 | MGnify/ENA primary metagenome ERZ836829 (study PRJEB31850, sample SAMEA3708808) | human gut metagenome | biome: human gut; feature: human-associated habitat; material: faeces | place: China | collected 2014 ... | reverse complement strand
TACCCCCATATAGGACTTTTATATTTCATTGTCCTATATGAGGGTAGCATATCATGCAGCCGGGGTTTTTATTTGTCGAAAATTGCGTTAAATTTCCACTTCACAAAACATGTGTTTTGGTGTATTATAAAGAGGAATCGAAAAATATCTTGTTGACAAAAGTGTCGAACTGGTGTATTATATAATATAGACACGAACATGCGTTCATAAAAGCGTACAGACTATTCTGTACAGAAAGAGGTAAGGTTTGGATAAGAATAATCAGGAAAAGCTTAAGGCATTGGACGTTGCGTTAACTCAGATTGAGAAGGCTTACGGCAAGGGTGCCGTTATGAAGCTGGGCGATTCTGGTGCAAATATGAATATTGAGGTTGTACCGACAGGTTCCCTTAGTCTTGATATTGCACTTGGACTTGGTGGACTGCCGAAAGGTCGTATTATTGAGATTTACGGACCAGAATCAAGTGGTAAGACAACTGTTGCTCTTCATGCAGTTGCAGAGGTTCAGAAAAGAGGCGGCATTGCAGGCTTTATTGATGCTGAGCATGCACTTGATCCTGTTTATGCAAGAAATATTGGTGTTGATATTGATAATCTCTACATATCTCAGCCGGATAATGGAGAGCAGGCACTTGAAATCACTGAGACGATGGTTCGCTCAGGTGCTATTGATATTGTGATTGTCGATTCTGTTGCAGCACTTGTTCCAAAGGCAGAGATTGATGGCGATATGGGTGATTCCCATGTAGGTCTTCAGGCAAGACTTATGTCACAGGCACTTCGTAAGTTGACAGCAGCAATCAGCCGTTCCAATTGTATCGTAATTTTCATCAATCAGCTGCGTGAGAAGGTTGGCGTTATGTTTGGAAATCCAGAGACGACTACTGGTGGACGTGCACTTAAGTTCTATTCATCTGTTCGTCTTGATGTGCGCCGTGTAGAGTCCTTGAAGCTGGCAGGTGAGGTAATCGGAAACCATACAAGAATTAAGGTAGTAAAGAACAAGATTGCTCCGCCATTTAAAGAAGCAGAGTTTGATATCATGTTTGGAAAGGGTATTTCTAAGGAAGGCGATGTGCTTGATCTTGCGGTGAATTTAAATATCATTGTCAAGGCAGGTGCATGGTTCTCTTATAATGATGCAAAGATTGGCCAGGGACGTGAGAATGCGAAGATTTATTTGTCACAGCATCCTGATATCATGGCTGAGGTTGAGAATAAGGTACGTGCACACTATAACCTTCCGCTTAAGGATGCAGAGCCGACAGCACTAGCAGAGTCAGGGGATGATGCAGAGTGAAGCAGTGGGAGACAAGCGAGCTGTATCGCGAGGTAAAGAGCCGTCCGTCTGAGGACGGTTCTTTGCCTTTTCAGAAAGATTCAGAAGGTTTTAACACCGAGGCCAGAAGACGCTGCCTGCATCTTCTCGAGTACAGTCCACGAACGGTTTATCAGCTGAAAAAACGCCTAATGGACGATGGCTTTTCGGCAGAACAGACAGATGATGCTATTCGTTACGCCGAAAGCTTTGGCTATGTGGATGATGGAAATTATGCTATGGAATATGTTCGGTCTGGCTGTCAGAAAAAGAGCAGGCGTCAGCTTTATATGCAGCTTTCAAGCCGCGGTGTGGATAAGGAATCGATTGAAGATGCACTTGAGGCCTATGCAGATGAACAGGAAAATACGGTGCGTCGTCTGGCACGAAAGCGTCTTATGCAAAAGCCGCCTCGCACAGAAGAAGATTTTTTAAAGGCAGTAAAAAGTCTTGTATCAAAGGGATTTCCGTACGAAATGGCAAAGCGTGCTGTCTGGGAGCTGCGTGATGAGTATGGTTCTACAAATAAATAGGCAAAGAAAGGCTGGATGTATGTTGGATTCCACAAAACGTCTTGACTTTTATAAATGAATCGTATAAAATTATACTGTTGCCTGTTTATATATGAAATATAAACCGTACAATGAAAATTTCATAAAGGAGGTGCTCCTGTGGTTCCTATTATTATTACAGCAGCGGTTACTGCAGTGATTGTTGCTGTTATCGTCTGGTTCGTCGCAACCGGCATCCAGCAGTCCAAGTACAAAGCGACCGTTGGAAGTGCGGAGGAGAGATCCAGAGCAATAATAGACGATGCTCTTAAGACCGCAGAAAGCAAAAAACGCGAGGTGCTTCTTGAGGCGAAGGAAGAAAACCTGAAAGCTCAAAATGAACTCGAAAAAGAGATCAAAGAACGCCGAAGCGAATTGTCCAGAATGGAAAAGCGTGCTGTCAATAAAGAAGAGGCGCTTGACAGAAAGACAAGTATTTTAGAAAAGCGGGAAGCGAGCCTGAATGCAAAGGAAGAAAGCCTGAACAGAAAACATGCAAAGGCTGACGAACTTACGGCACAGATTTCTCAGGAACTGGAACGTGTTTCAGGTATGACCTCCGAACAAGCAAAAGAGTTTTTATTCAAGAGCGTGGAAAACGAAGTAAAACTTGACACTGCAAAGATGATTAAGGAGATGGAGGCAAAGGCAAAGGATGAGGCATCCGCGAAGGCAAGGGAATATGTAGTGACTGCCATTCAAAGATGTGCTGCCGATCATGTAGCAGAGACAACAATCTCAGTTGTTCAGCTGCCAAATGATGAAATGAAGGGAAGAATTATCGGACGTGAAGGAAGAAATATTCGTACCCTTGAGACGCTTACCGGAGTAGAGCTTATTATTGATGATACACCGGAAGCAGTTGTTTTGTCCTCTTTTGATCCTATGAGAAGAGAAGTGGCAAGAATCGCTTTGGAAAAGCTGATCCTTGATGGCCGTATTCATCCGGCAAGAATCGAGGAGATGGTGGAGAAGGCGCAAAAAGAAGTTGAAGTAATGATTCGTGAAGAGGGAGAGGCAGCCCTGCTTGAGGTGGGTGTTCATGGCATCCATCCAGAGCTTGTAAAGCTTTTAGGACGCATGAAGTTCCGCACAAGCTACGGTCAGAATGCGTTAAAGCATTCAATCGAAGTTGCTCATCTTTCAGGGCTGTTGGCCGCAGAGATGGGGTTAGATGTCCGTATGGCAAAGCGTGCCGGATTGTTACATGACATTGGAAAGGCAGTAGACCATGAGATGGAAGGCTCACATATTCAGCTGGGAGCCGAGCTGTGCCGCAAGTACAGAGAGTCCCAGATTGTGATCAATGCCGTTGAGTCCCACCATGGCGATGTAGAACCAACCTCTTTAATTGCATGCATCGTTCAGGCCGCAGATACAATTTCTGCAGCAAGACCAGGTGCAAGAAGAGAAACTCTCGAAGCGTACACGAATCGTCTGAAGCATTTGGAGGAGATTACCAATTCGTTTAAGGGAGTTGAGAAATCCTATGCAATTCAGGCGGGCCGAGAGGTTCGGATTATGGTTATTCCGGAACAGGTGTCAGATGCTGATATGGTTATTCTGGCCAGAAATGTTTCAAAGCAGATTGAAGCAGAGTTGGAGTATCCTGGACAGATCAAGGTAAGTGTGATCAGAGAGTCCAGAGTTACCGACATAGCAAAGTAATGACAAAAGGTGTTGTGAGAGCAGCACCTTTTTTCTTTTATATCACTTTCGCATATTCTCTTTTTACACAGCATAAAATATAGTTGCGTGATAAGCTTTGCTTAGGGGGAGGTGTGCGATGGATCTTAGGAGAAATTCGTTACTTTACAGCTTGCCGATTGTAATGTTTGTAGTAGGGATTTTTATTGGAACAGCAGTCAGTATTTGGCGCTCAGCGTATTTATATAAGCAAACGATCTGCTATCTTCCGGCAGTTCATCTTCAAATTAAACAGGCAGGCTTTCCTTCTGGCTTTTTGAAGTATGTTTGCCGCCTTCGCCTGCCCGTTTTTTTGATGATAGCAGTGTCAGCTTTAACAAATGCTGCACCAGCTGCTTTTGCAGCAATCGCCTTTATTTCTGGTGTATCAGCAGCAGTTATAATCACATCAGCAACGATGCTTTTTGGCATCACAGGAATATTGCAGGCTCTGGCTCTTTTTCTGCCGCACTTTATCTTTTATATTTTTGGATACTGGGCACTTTACGAGCTAGCCTATAAACGCAGCGAATTTAGATTAGGAGAGCAAATCGGGATTTTATTTCGCATAGGGCTGATATGGGCTGTTGGGATAGGAAGCGAGGTGATGTTAGCACCGCTTGTAGTTATGAAGATATTTGTTGCATAGCCCTAAGTTGAGGGGCTTTCGTAACATGACGCGTGAACTGTAGTATAATATTTGAAAAAACTTGCGCAAAAGAAGGCTTGCAAAATATAAGCAAACATGCTAAGATACAAAGTTGGAAGCGGCAACGTTTGTTTGGTTGTACGAGAGTACAGAAAGGTATGGTTACACAATGACAAAAATTGATATTATTTCAGGTTTCCTGGGAGCAGGAAAGACAACCTTAATAAAGAAACTTTTACAGGAAGCATTAAATGGCCAGAAGGTCGTTTTGATTGAGAATGAGTTTGGTGAGATCGGCATTGACGGCGGCTTTTTAAAGGACGCTGGAATCCAGATTACTGAGATGAACTCAGGCTGCATCTGCTGCTCACTTGTAGGTGATTTTGGCGCTGCTTTAAAGAAAGTAGTTGAGCAGTATCATCCAGACCGCATTATTATTGAGCCATCAGGCGTAGGCAAGCTGTCTGATGTTATCGCAGCTGTCATGAACGTTGCAGGTGAGATTGATCTTGACTTAAACAGCTTTGTAACAGTTGCAGATGCGACAAAATGCAAGATGTATATGAAGAACTTCGGTGAGTTCTACAACAATCAGGTTGAGAGCGCAAACACCATCATCTTAAGCAGAACTCAGGGAATGAAGGAAGAAAAGCTGGCTCAGGCAGTTTCCATGATTCAGGAGAAGAATGCAAAGGCAAAGATCATTACCACTCCGTGGGACGAGCTGACAGGTGAGCAGATTCTGGCTGTTATGGAGCAGGGTCATTCACTGGCAGAGGAGCTGATGGAAGAGGCTATGAAGCTTCATGAAGAAGAGGAGCATGAGCATCATCATCACCATCATGACGACGATGATGATTGCTGCTGCCATGACCATGATCACGAGCATCATCATCACGATGACGACGATGATCACGAGCATGAGCACCATCATCATCACCACGATCATGATGACGACGAGTGCGATTGTCACGAGCATCACCACGATCATGACGAGCATCACCACGATCATGACGAGCATCACCACGATCATGATCATCATCACCATCATCATGCAGATGAAGTATTTACCAGCTGGGGTAAGGAGACTCCTAGAAAATATACAAAGGAAGAGCTTGATGAGATTCTTGTTAAGCTTTCTGAGGAGACCGAGTTTGGCATTATCTTAAGAGCAAAGGGTATGCTGCCGGCAGCAGATGGCACATGGCTGTATTTCGACCTTGTTCCAGGTGAGTATGAGATTCGTAATGGTGCACCAGATTACACAGGAAGACTTTGTGTAATTGGTTCTAAGATGGATACTGACAAGTTAGAGAAATTGTTTAAGCTGTAAGCGATAAAAAAGCAGAGAAACATGGCGATAGAGTTGCCAATCCTGTAATAAGGTGAGGCAGCTCTTCGTTATAAAAGCGTTAGAAAGGGAAGACAGTAACATGGCAAATGAGATACCAGTATATATGATCACCGGATTTCTTGAAGGCGGAAAGACATCATTTTTGAAATTTACGCTGCAGCAGGATTATTTTAATGATGGCTCTAAGACACTTTTAATCCTTTGCGAAGAAGGAGAGACCGAGCTGGATCAGGAATTTATGGATAAGTATCATGTTGTGACAGAGACAATCGAGGAAGAGAGTGAATTGAACAGAGAGTACTTCCGTGAGGTAGGAAAGCGCCACAAGCCAGATCGTGTTATTATCGAGTATAATGGTATGTGGTCTCCGAAGAATATTACACAGCTTCCATTTCCATATTCATGGGAACTGTATCAGACGATCACTGTTCTCGACGGAAGCACCTTCCAGCTGTACTTAAATAATATCAAGTCGCTGGCAATGGAGCTTTTAACATACACTGATATGGTTGTTTTCAATCGCTGTACACAAGAAACGCCAATTGATACATTCAATCGTTCAATCAAGGCAGTAAACCGTCGTGCAGAGGTGATGTTTGAGACAAAGGATGGAGAGACTTTGCAGCCAGAAGATGTACTTCCTTATGACCGCGATCAGGATGTGATTCATCTTGAGGATGAGGATTACGGTATCTGGTATATTGATGCACAGGATAATCCAGATGAGTATGTCGGAAAGACCATTGTGTTCAAGGCAATGGTTATGAAGAATAAGGAGTTCCCGGCAGATGTGTTCGTTCCAGGAAGAAATGCGATGACATGCTGTGCCGATGATATTCGTTTCCTTGGCTTTGTCTGCAAGTATAAGGATACAGCGAGCTTAAAGAGACGTCAGTGGGTAATGGTCACTGCAACGTTTGAGTGGGAATATTCTGATCTGTATGGCGAGAAGGGACCGGTGCTTCGTGCGACTGAGGTTGCTCAGACAAGTGCACCGAAGGAAGATCTTGTATACTTCTAAAAAGTGCTGAATTATTATTTATTTTCTCACCGCAAAGAGAAATGAGAGAATTGTACTAGAGTACAGTATCCTCCCATTTCTCTTTTTTTATTGTTCCATTTTCTTTAATTCTGGCAAGACTGTGCACAGCATTACGACAAAGCAAAGCCCACCGCCAATGACGTTTGATACTGGTTCTGCCAAAAAGACACCATCTGTTCCCATATGAAGTGCGTATGGCATCAGATAGGTGAGCGGCACAACGATAAAGACTTTACGAAGCAGTGAGAAGAAAATCGCCTGCTTCTTTTTATTTAATGATTTAAAGACGGTTTGACCAATATATTGGCAATCCATGAAGATGAATGCTGCAAAATATTGCTTTAAAGCTGGGACTGCATCCTTCATCAGTGTGGCATCTGAGCTAAAAATACCAATTAATGCATTGGGAAATACAATAATGATGCTCCACATAATGGCCGTGTAACCAAGCATCATAGCCCCCATTACCATCATCGCTTTTCTCACGCGACTGGGACGACGTGCACCGTAATTGTAGCTTAAAATCGGAGAGGTTCCCTCGTTCATTGCATGGATCGGTGTCTCAACCAATTGGCGAACGCTCGATACGATTGTCATGACTGATATGTAGATATCGCCACCGACATTCGACAGAATATTGTTGCAGCAGATAGATACAAGACTGTTTGTCAACTGCATGATAAAACCTGCTGTTCCAAGGCTTACGATATTTTTTGCATAGCCGGTGCATTCGGCAAATTCGTCCTTTTTCAAGAATCGAACCTTTAATTCGGATTTTTTTGTCAGGAAAAACAGTACAAATGCAGCCGACAGAAATTGAGAAATCACAGTTGCAATCGCGGCACCCTGCACACCAAAGCCCAAAGCAAAAATAAATAATGGATCTAATAGGAGATTGGCAATAGCTCCGACGGCAATTGAGGTCATACCGATTGTCGAGTAGCCCTGTGCATTGATAAATGGATTCATACCAGTGGCAATCATAGATGGCAGTGTTCCAATTAGATAAATCATAAAATACGGATAGGCATAAACTAGGGCATCATTTGATGCGCCAAATACGACAAGAAGCGGTCTGGCAAATAAAAAGCCAATAAGCATCAAGACAACGGCACAGGCGACAACCATTGTAAATGAGGTGTTCATAATACTTGCCGATTTTTGCGACTCATTTTTTCCACGATAAATTGAAAAGAGCGGAGCACCTCCGCTTCCAAATAAATTGCTGAAGGCGGTAATCACAACAATCAGTGGAAAACACAGTCCGACAGCGCCGAGTGCTGCTGTTCCGACATTTGGAATACGTGCAATATAAATTCGATCTACAATATTATATAGTAGATTTAAAATCTGAGCTACTAACATTGGAAGAGCGGCACCAAGAATATTTCCTGTCACTGTTCCATGCTCAAAATCAATTCGTTTCATTTTATATAGAGAACCTCTTTCTTTTTTGTTTGCCACAATAGTATAGCATGTGTTAAACTATATGTAAATTATTGTTTTTATATGGCAAATCAATAATTTTTGTATATTAAAAATAAAACAAAACTTTAAAAACGATGTGAGAAATTTCTTAGATGAAATTGACAGGAAAAAAACATTGCAAGGAGGAGAATAAGAACGATGGAACTTAGACAGTTAGAATATTTTCGGGCGATAGTAGATGAGGGAAGCATTAGCGGAGCAGCAAGGGCTCTCCATATGACACAGCCGCCACTCAGCTATCAGATGAAAATGCTAGAGGAAGAATTGCAGGTTTCGCTTTTTCTTCGCGGCACCAAGAAAATTACATTGACAGAAGCGGGAAAGACACTCTATGAGCAGGCAGAAACACTTTTAATGCTTGCCAATTTGACGAAACAGGAAGTAATAAAGTCAGGGCAGGCGGCGACTTTGCATATTGGAATGACACCGTCTACAGTCTCAATGATGTCTGATTTTCTGGTTCAATTTTCTAAAAAATATCCGAAGGTTCACTTTGACATTCATGAGGGATCGACGTTCACGTTAAAAGATCAATTGGAGAACCAAATGTTGGATCTGACGACTCTTCGAACTCCAATTGTGTTAAATGGATGCGAGACGTATCCACTTGCAAAGGAAAGTTTGCTTGCGATGGCAATACCCGAATATCCTATTTTAAGAGGGCGTTCCTCGATTAAGTTAAGAGAGCTTTCCGAGCAACCATTGATCTTGTCTCACCGATATCAAAAATATATGTTTTCTGCATTTGAAAAAGCTGGGTTGATTTGCGATATTTATCTTGCCTGCGAGGATGCCAGAACAGCAATGACGATGGCCGAAAAAGGGCTTGGAATTGCCATTTTGTCAGAGTCAATGTTGACACGTTCGGATAAGCTCCATGCGTGCCAGATTTGTGATGCTGATTTGACAACGGAGATTTTACTAGCATGGAGAAAAGGACGACTTCCAGAGGAGATTCGGGAGCTTTTGGATATGATATTTTGATGCCAAAAGAGAGCTGATGGAAAGATGGAAAAGCTGAATCAGACAGGGGATCATTTCTTGGAAGTGACTTGATAAGTAAAAAAAATTGTGATAACATGAAAACACAGAAAATCAATCCGAAGGAGGTAAGAGGAATGGCACTTGAAAAGAAGGAAGAGTGGAAGACAATTGCTGATGTAGAAGCGTTGCCGGAAGGAACTAGAGCAGAATTGATAGATGGAGAAATTTTTTACAATATGGCAGCGCCTACAGTAGTGCATCAAGAAATTGTAGGCTTTCTCACCCGAAAAATAGGAAATTATATTGAATCCAATAATGGTAAATGTAAAGTGTATCCAGCACCTTTTGATGTGCAATTAAGTGCAAATGATAAGTATAATCTTGTGCAACCAGATGTGACAGTAGTTTGCGATCGTGATAAGTTAAGTAACGGTAAGCGGTGTATTGGTGCACCAGACTGGGTAATTGAAGTCGTATCTCCTTCAACGGAAAATAATGATTATATTCGTAAATTGATGAAATATAGTATGGCAGGTGTTCGTGAATATTGGATTATTGACCCAAAGAATGACAGAATTGTTGTCTATAATCTTGAAATGGGCTTGCAGGCAGGAGCATTTGATCCACCAAAGACTTTAAAGGAGAAAGTCAAGGTCAATATTTATCCAGAATTAGAAATTGATTTTTCTCAATTAGAATTGTAATTAACAATGCTGAAACAAAACTCAAATAAAAACCATCGGCTTGCAACTATCCGTATTGTTGCAAGCCGATGGTTTTCTGATCAAACTAGTACAATTAGCGATGCTTTGTCTCACAGTAGATACAGCGATATACTTTATTTTCTTCATCTGTCAAATCAAATACGTGCGGCAGCTCCTGCTCAATGGAGGTGATGCAGCGCGGATTCTTGCAGTGAATTACGTTTGTGATACGCTTTGGAAGACGAAGGATCTTCTTTTCAGAGATCACGCCATCCTTGATGATGTTAACGGTAATCTTGTGATCAATGTAGCCGAGTGCGTCAAGATCAAGCAGATCTAAGCTGCCCTCGATCTTGATGATATCCTTGCGGCCCATTTTGTTGCTCTTTGCATTTTTGATGATAGCAACCTGGCAGTCCAGTTCCTGAAGATTTAAATAATGGTAGATATCCATTGATTTTCCTGCCTGGATATGGTCGAGAACGACACCGTTATTAATACCACTGATGTTCAGCATAATATTCCTCCTCAAATTTCTTAGATTTTTTCAGGTGCAAGTCCGAGCAGTGTCAGAATAAGTGCCATGCGGACATATACGCCAAACTGAACCTGCTTAAAGTATGCAGCACGCGGATCGTTATCTACTTCTACAGAAATTTCATTTACACGTGGAAGTGGATGAAGAACGAGCATGTCATCCTTTGCCAGATCCATCTTTTCTTTTGTCAGGATATAGCAGTCCTTCATGCGGATGTAGTCTTCCTCATTGAAGAAACGTTCCTTCTGAACACGTGTCATATAAAGAATATCAAGCTCTGGAAGAACATCATCCAGATTTGTTACTTCCTTAAATTCAAATCCCTTTAATACCTCGTCACGGATGTAGCTTGGAACGCGAAGCTCCGGAGGGGAGATAAGAACAAATTTTACATTTTCATAGCGAACCAGAGATTCAATCAGAGAATGAACGGTACGGCCAAATTTTAAATCGCCGCAAAGACCGATTGTCATGTTGTCTGTATGTCCCTTTAAGGTACGGATTGTGAAAAGATCAGTCAGCGTCTGAGTTGGATGCTGGTGTCCGCCGTCTCCAGCATTGATGACTGGGATGCCAGAAAACATGGATGCAACCTTTGGAGCACCTTCCTTTGGATGGCGCATTGCACAGATATCGGCATAGCATGATACAACACGGATTGTATCAGCAACGCTTTCGCCCTTAGAAGCAGAACTGTTTTCGGCAGAAGAAAAGCCAATAACAGTACCCCCGAGATTAAGCATTGCTGATTCGAAGCTTAAACGGGTTCGTGTGCTTGGCTCATAGAAAAGTGTAGCAAGACGTTTGCCGTCACATTTGTGTGCATACTTGGTTGGATTTTCTTTAATATCATTAGCCAGATTTAAAATATTATCCAGCTCATCCATGGACAGATCCAATGGGTTTAATAAGTGTCTCATAGAGAATAACTCCTTTCCGATTGTATGACTCATTTGATTCACGGGTATTATATAACAGAAAGAAGAAAATGGGAAGAGAAAATTAAAAGTTCTTTAAAAAAAAAGGAAAAACTTGTATTTGACAAATCGGTATGATAAAATAAGAACTGTCTGTACAATTGTGAATTTACAGACATTGGCTCTAAAATTAAAATAAAGAAAGAGTAGGAATTAAAGAAAAAGAGTATGGGCGACAACGAAGAATTATCTGTTGATCAGGAGACTGTCGATCAGAAAGTGGATCAGCCAGAGATTGGTGATGAGCCGCAGCAGCAAAATTCCACAGATAACTTTGACCCGAAAAAGCACACACGTGTGCAGACGGGAGCAAATGGAGAGCTTTGCTTTCAGGGATTGACGCAGGCAGAGGTAGAAGCGCGTATTGCAGACGGACAGGTAAATGCCATTCAGGATTCAAGCAACCGCAGTGTTAAAGATATTGTGATGGGAAACACATTGACGTTTTTCAACTTTATCAATGTCGTGCTGTTGGCACTAGTTTTATCTGTTCGCTCCTACAAAAACATGCTGTTCATCTTTATCATCATCGCAAATACGCTGATTGGTATTTTTCAGGAAATCAAGGCAAAGATTACGCTTGATAAATTGAAGATCCTGACAGTAAGTCATGTAGATGTAATACGTGATGGCGTGAAAAAGTCTGTAACAGTTTCAGAACTAGTAAAGGATGATGTTATTTTGCTAAAGAGCGGAGGACAGATTCCGGCGGACGGTGTGATTTTGGATGGAGAGGTGGATGTAAATGAATCTCTTTTAACAGGAGAGTCTGATTCAATCCATAAGACGTGCGGCAGCAAGGTGCTTTCGGGAAGCTTTGTGACATCAGGAAAGGCAATGTGTCTTCTGACAGAAGTTGGACACGATTGTTATATGGAAAAGCTTTCGTCAGAGGCAAAGCAGTTTAAGCGCTATAAGACAGAGCTGCAGAGAAATCTGGATACGATCTTAAAGTTTATCAGTATCATTATTGTACCGCTTGGCATTATATTATTTGCAAAGCAGTATTGGATCTCAGGCAGCACCTATGAGCAGGCAGCACTTGATACAGTGGCTGCAGTACTTGGTATGATCCCGGAAGGTCTTGTACTTTTGACTAGTGTGGCGCTGGCACTTGGCGCAGTTCGTCTGGCGAGACGAAGCACACTTGTTCGTGAGCTGTTTTGTATCGAAACTTTGGCGCGTGTAGATACGCTTTGTCTTGATAAGACAGGAACAATCACAGAAGGTCATCTTTGTGTGCAGGGTGAGGAATCAGTAAAGGAAGACGTTGATTTAGAGCAGCTGATGGGCAGAATGGTTGGAGCACTTGGCGATGAAAATGAGACATTTCAGGCGCTTCGTCAGCATTATAAGAGAAACCAGTCAGCGAACACAAAGTTTGTGCTTCCATTTTCGTCAGAGCGTAAGTTCAGCGGTGTTGTGTTTGAGGGAGAAGGAACTTACCTTATGGGTGCATACCAGTTTATTTTCCCGCAGGCAGATCCGGCAGTGCTTGAAAAGATTGCAGAATATGCAAGTCAGGGTCTTCGTGTGCTGACAGTTGCGCACAGTCCAAATGAGATGACAGATTATACGTTAGCAGAGGGCTTTGAGATTGTTGGCTTTGTTTTCATGACAGATGTTGTCCGTAAGAATGCACCTGATATTTTGGGTTATTTTGAGGAACAGGGTGTTGATTTAAAGGTAATCTCAGGTGATGATCCTGTAACGGTAGCAGCAATTGCAGCTCGTGCCGGATTAAAGGATGCCGACAAATATATAGATGCGACAACGATCCATACTGATGAGGAAATGGAGGATGCCATCTTAAAATATTCAGTTTTTGGACGTGTTACTCCAAAGCAAAAGCAGCAGATGGTAAGGCTTCTAAAGCAAAATGGCCGTACAGTGGCTATGACTGGTGATGGTGTAAACGATGTGCTTGCACTCAAGGATGCTGATGTTAGTATTGCGATGGCATCAGGAAGTGAGGCAGCAAAAAATACAGCTAATCTGGTATTGTTAAATTCAGACTTTGCATCACTGCCACATATTGTAAATGAGGGACGGCGTGTCATCAACAATATCAAGGCAGCAGCTTCAATGTTCTTAATTAAGACAGGATTTTCTGTTTTGACAGCACTTTTGACAATCATTGTTGGACAGAATTATCCGTTCCAGCCGATTCAGCTGTCAGTCATCAACGGATGTGCAGTTGCAATTCCAACGATGCTTTTGCAGCTAGAACCAAGCTTCCAGAAAGTCAATAAGCATTTCTTTAGAGAGGTGCTTCGAATGTCAATGCCGGCAGCCATTACTATTACAGCAATGATTACTATTATAAACAATATTGGCCATTCAATTGGAACACCGCGTGAGATGCTTTCAACTGTATGTGTACTGGCAACGGGATGGGTTTATCTGATCACACTTCGTCAGGTATATTCGCCAATGACAGGATACCGCAAATTTGTTATTTACCTTATGCAGACAGCTTACCTTGTAGCAATGGTAATTGGTCAGCGTATTATGGAACTAGTTGGATTAAACTTTACATGCGTTATAGTCACATTGGCAGCAGTAAACTTCGCACCAATGATTATTGATCTTGCAACAAAGGGTTATGATAAGTTTTTCTATTGGTACGATCATCGCCATGATGTCAAGCCGCCAAAGCCGATAAAGGTAAAGACAAGACGATTTAGAGGTGTATAAGAAAAAACATTATAAATAAAAAGTGCAGCAATTTGCGGATTGCTGTGCTTTTTTATTTATGTGCAAGGTTACAAGTTACGGGTGCGGCTATGCCATTAATATTGGTTTATCTGTGAATTGTAATTGTACAAGAATTAGTATGGAATGTCTGCCATAGAATGAATAAAGGGTATAACCTGCAAGATTTAAGGTGGGGGAGTGCATGCGAGCAGCAATATATCTTAGACTGAGCAAAGAAGATAAACAGGAGAGCATTGAGAATCAGAGGGCTCTTTTAAGGAAGTATGCAAACGATCATGGTTTTTCGGTTGTAAAAGAATATACAGATGAAGCAATATCAGGTTTAACAGATACGCGCCCTGGTTTTGCTAAGATGATGGAGGATGCCAGAAAAGGTCATTTTGATGTGATTCTGGCAAAGAATCAGTCACGCTTTTCACGGAATTTTTTACATATTGAGCAGTACCTTCATCGGGAGCTGCCGCATCTTAATATTCGTTTTATTGGTGTGACGGACGGTGTAGATACGGGCAAAATTAATAATATTGCAGTGCGTCGAAGTGGAAAAAAGACGAGACAGATCTATGCTCTTGTAAACGAGTGGTATTGTCAGGAGATTTCTGAAAATGTGCGGGAAATCTTGCATCAGAAGGTGCTTAGCGGTGAGTTTATTGGAAGCAGCGCTCCATTTGGCTATCAAAAATCACCAGAGAATCCACATAAGCTGATATTAAAAGAACCAGAGGCATCAATTGTAAGAGAACTATTCGAGGCGTATGCGGCTGGCACATCAGTCAAAGAGCTTGTGAAGCACTGTCAGCAAAAAGCATATCCATCTCCAGATGCTAAAGCAGGCTGGAGCAGCAGAAGCATTTACCGTATTTTAGCAAACGAGTGTTACACCGGGAAAATAGTGCAGGGAAAGACAAGGACTGTCAGCTACAAAAATCAAGCAAGGATACAGATTCCGCCAGAAGAGTGGATTAGGATAGCACATGTCCATGAACCGATTATATCAGAGGAAATGTTCTTTTTTGTACAGGAGAAAAAACACAGGCGCTTCACCGAGTAGGCATTTCGTGAAAATAACTGCGATCACACCATTTCCTCCTTCCCATGTTGCAGGTATTATCGCAGGTGACGGCACGCTTTCTGGAGGTCATATTCAGGGAATTGCACCGCAGGCGTTCATTGTGTCTGTACGTGTTCTCGATGCTCACGGAAAAGGAAGGCTGTCTGCTATGCTGGAAGGCATTCGCTGGCTTAAAGAAAATTGGAAACGCCTTGGTATACAAATTGTAAATATCTCAGTAGGTTCAGTTAAAAAGCAGAAAGAAAATTCGCAGCTTGTCCAGGCTGTTGAATCGCTTTGGGATAGTGGTCTTGTGATTTGTTCAGCGGCAGGCAACGAGGGTATGCAGCAGCATAATATTACATCGCCGGGAATAAGCAGAAAAATTATCACTGTTGGTTCCTGCGATGATAAAGAAATGATTGATGAGGGTGGAAGATTCTATCATAATTATTCAGGAAGAGGACCGACAATTGCCTGTATTTGTAAGCCAGAGATCGTAGCACCTGGAACAAATATTGTGGCAACAAATGCAATGAAGGGGGAAAATGACCGCCCTTATACAGTAAAGAGCGGAACAAGCATGTCTACGCCTATGGTATCTGGTGCAGCAGCTCTTTTGTTGGAGCGTTATCCAAAAATGACAAATACAAATGTGAAGCTAAAGCTTTGGAAAAGTGCGAAAAATCTAGGTTTGCCGCGCAGTCATCAGGGGTGGGGACAGCTTGATATAAGTCATTTACTTGAATAGTGCTTGCATAATACAAACAAATAATGTATAATGACCAACAGAAAATGAAAAATGGAAGGCGTAAGAAAGGTTACGTATTATGAAGCAAACAATGAAAAGAATAACGGCAGTACTAGTAGCAGTATGTCTTTGCATGCTGTCTGTCGTATCCGTATTTGCACAGCAGGATGGTCCTGATGTCAAGGCGGAGGCATACTGTGTAATTAACAGAAAGGACGGCTCCATTGTATATTCAAAAAATATGGATGACCGTTACTACCCGGCAAGTATCACGAAAATTATGACGGCACTTGTCACACTTGAGCATTGTACTGATCTTGACGATACTGTTGTATTTAACAGTGAGGTTATGGATTCTATCAGCAGCAACAGCTCTACATTAAATCCAGTGGCAATATTGGACGAGGAGATGACAGTGCGTGATGCGCTGTTTGGCCTTATGCTTAATTCCGCAAATGAGTGTGCGAGCGCGCTGGCAGTTTATACGGCAGGCTCCATTGACGCATTTGTTGAGATGATGAATGAGAAGGCACAAGAGCTTGGTGCAGTCAATACACATTACATGAATGCGCATGGACTAGATGATGATGATCATTATACAACAGCTCACGATATGGCGATTATTTTTGATGCAGCACTGAAAAATGATGTTTTTCGTTATGTTGATTCAACACCAACCTACACGATTCCGGCAACAAACAAGTATGGTGAGAGAAATTGTACCAGCACAAATCAGCTGATTAATGGTGCACGTCCATATGAAGGTGTGTATGCAGGAAAAACAGGACATACTGCAAAAGCAGGACGTACATTAGTTACAGCAGCATATCGTGATGGCATGGATCTTATCTGTGTAATCATGAAATCAGATAATGATAATTTCTACAGTGATACAGAGACATTATTCGACCATGCATTTTTAAAGGTGCAGGGAAACGAGCAGGAAGTATATGCAGCGGCAGATGATTCTGTAATGGCTCAAAATGATCTGGCTTCCGGATTAAATGTGCGTCAGTATCCAAGCACATCAGCACCAAGAATTGCTTCTTTAATGCCAGGCGATGCAGTTCACCGCATTGGAACATTTGGAAACTGGAGTCAGGTTGAGACACCAAATGGTGTTGGTTATGTCTCTTCACAGTATCTTATTTTCCAGGATGGCACACCTGTAGGAACATACGAAGTTGTAAATACACTGACAGATGATCAGAAGTCTGCAGCACCTGTTTTGACTTCACAGGAGTCAGATGAGGCAGAGGTGACAAGCAGTGAAGATGCTGTCGAAGCCACGCAGCCTGAATCACAGGCACAGGAAAATGAAAGTAATGAAGCAGAAACAAACGCACAGAATCAGCAGGTAACAACTGTAGCAGCAGGCCCGACCATTCCCCAGCAGACATACCGTTATCAGCTGACTATTAATAATTTAACAATGGTCATCATTGGTGTTATCTTTGCGATTGCAATTGTTGTTGCTATTCTTGCAGTTACATTAATCAGAAGACGAAACAAAGACGATGATGATGATGTGTATGAGCAGGAAGCAGGAAACGACGAAGAAAAAGAAATTGTTCCAACGCCTATATCTGCACAGGAAAAAGTGCAGCGTGCACAAAAGACAGCGAAGGCACACGTAAAGCAGAGTGCAAAAGAGCAGGAAGCACGAAAGAAGGCAGCTAAGAATAAACGTCCGATAGAGGAAGCAAAAGAAGAGTCAAAAGAAGAAGCAGTGCCAGTACAGGATACACACACTGTATGGGAGCCACAGGAAATTGAGGAAGCCGAATGGGACAATGATCCAGAGCAGGAAAATGCAGAAGCCGAAGGCTTTGTTGATGAAAGCGGTGAAGAAACTTTGCAAGAGTGCGAAGATGAGTATCAGGAAGAAGCATATGATGACTACGACGAGTACGAAGAATATTCCGACGAGGATGACTGGGGCGATGAAATCCTAGAAGATGACTGGGATGAAGAATAAGAACAGAAAAAAATGTAATGATTACTTGATTTTTCTGTAAAATATGTTATACTAACAATAGATCCTGGGGTGTACGAAGTCTTGCTTTTATTTGAACCTACATGACTTAATACGGGATTCCTATATTGTCAGGCAGATGTCAGGCCTCCGTTGTGCAGTGGAAGGCAGAAGTTTGATTGCGGTTGCCCACCTAGCATTAGCTAGGCGTCAAATGGGCAGGGACGGCACTCTGGGATAGTACAAAAGATAAAATTATAACGTACGAAGGCATTACAGCAGAACATTCTGCAGTAGTGCCTTCTTTCTTTTCTTGTGTAAACATTAAAAACAGGCGGCAGAGGTGTCAGCATGAAAAATTTCCGCGTGAGGCGTATCCATATCGTCTGCCTGGCTATTGCAACGGCAGAGATCTTGATCGCAGCTTTTGTGTTGTGGAAAAATGCTATTTGGAATGAAACACAAGTCCAGACGGCAAATAAACAAAGTGTTTTGTCAGAGACACAAGAAGAAACAACGTCTGATATACAGGAAAATGAAAAAACAGCGACTCAAAATCAGGAAGAAACAAAACCAGTTGAGGAAGCTGTAGCTTCGATGCCCTCTATGCGCGTTAAGCTGAAAAATTCAGACAACACCTCATTTGAGCATGCCAAGGTAATCATAACATGTCCAGATACATTTCATATACAGTCTGGCACAAAGGAGCAGATTTTTACCGGCGGACAGACTGTTACGATTACACCGGAGCATCCGTTTTTTCAGGAAGGATCGATTCGTGTGGCATCGGAGGGCGGCTTCGTTATAATTGACAGTATTTTAAGGCGCGGCATCAGCCATGAATATGAAGGTGTTCTTGATTTATATCTTAGTGAACAGGGCATTGTGATTGTAAATGAACTGCCGCTTGAGGATTATGTTTCAAAGGTAGTACCAAGCGAGATGCCTGTTTCCTATGGATTAGAAGCAGCTAAGCTGCAGGCTGTATGTGCACGTACATATGCATATGAGCGTATTCTTCACCAAAAAACGATTGATAATTATGGCTCATTTGCAGATGATTCTGTAGATTATCAGGTGTATAACAGTGCAGGCTATCAGGAGATTTCAGCGCAGGGAGCAAAGCTCACATCGGGCGTGATAATGACTCGTGACGGTGCGCCAATCGTGCCATATTATTTTTCAACATCATGCGGCTATACTTCAGATAATCTTGCCTGGTCTGGAAATCAGACGCTTCCTTATCTGAAATCACTTAATTTAACAGGAGAGCCAGATCGTGATATGACAGATGAGGCGACAGTCAGTGCATTTTTACAGGACCAGAATGCAGCTGGATTAGAGTCAAATATGGCATGGTACAGGTGGCGCTGTGAGATTCCTCTTGATGTAATGCAGGAGCTGTTTTTAAAACGTCTTCCAGCGCTTAGCGCCAGTCAAAGTGAATGTATCAAGGCAGAAGGAGAAAGCTTAGAAAAGATCATCAGCTCAACATTAACATCTGTGCAGGTGACGGGTCGTTTCGCCGGAGGCATGGTATCAGGGCTTAAGCTTACATACGAAAAAGGAAGTGTCTTGGTGACAGGAGAGCTTATTATGAGAAAACTTTTAAGTGAACCAAACCGTACATATCAAAATAAATCAGAGGAAACAGTATCGCTAAGCGAAGGAAATTACCTTCCAAGTGCTTTTTTTTGTCTGATTCCAGTTATGAATCAGGATACGATGACAGGCTATGTGATTTGTGGCGGCGGAAATGGACATGGTATTGGGTTATCACAAAATTGTGCGTACCAACTATTAGAGCAGGGAAAAACGTGGCAGGAGATTCTTTTGTTTTTTTATCAGGGGATTGCATTTGATACAATAACATGGTAAACTATCAAAGTGAATGTTTTCACATGAAGATATGTCAGCATTCGAAGCTGCAGGAGGAGGAAAATTATGACAAAAATAGCAATGACAACTCCATTAGTAGAGATGGACGGAGATGAGATGACCAGAGTTCTCTGGAAGATGATTAAGGATGAGCTGATTCTTCCGTTTGTTGATTTGAAAACAGAATATTATGATTTGGGACTTGAATACCGTGACCAGACACGTGATCAGGTAACGATTGACAGTGCGAATGCGACAAAGAAGTACGGTGTTGCCGTTAAGTGCGCAACGATCACTCCAAATGCGGCAAGAATGACAGAGTATAACCTGCATGAGATGTGGAAAAGTCCAAATGGAACTATTCGTGCTATTTTAGATGGAACTGTATTCCGGGCACCGATTCTTGTAAAAGGCGTAGAACCGCTTGTAAAAAATTGGAAGAAGCCAATCACAATTGCAAGACATGCATATGGTGATGTCTATAAGGCGACTGAGATGAAGATTCCGGGACCAGGAAAGACAGAGCTTGTTTACACAAATGAAGCTGGTGAGGAGACAAGAGAGCTGATCCACAACTTTACAGGAGCAGGTATCATTCAGGGACAGCACAATGTCGTTGCTTCCATTGAGAATTTTGCACATTGCTGCTTTAGATATGCGCTTGATACAAAGCAGGATCTGTGGTTTGCGACAAAAGATACCATTTCCAAAAAGTATGATCACACCTTTAAGGATATTTTCCAGGAGATCTATGATCGCGATTATAAGGAAGCATTTGAGAAGGCTGGTATTGAGTATTTCTATACATTGATCGATGATGCTGTTGCAAGAGTAATTCGTTCTGAGGGCGGATATATCTGGGCTTGCAAGAACTATGATGGTGATGTTATGAGCGATATGGTAGCAACTGCATTTGGTTCTCTGGCAATGATGACATCTGTTTTAGTATCTCCGAATGGTTGCTATGAGTATGAAGCTGCTCATGGAACAGTACAGAGACATTACTATCAGTATAAGGAAGGAAAGAAGACTTCCACTAACCCAGTTGCAACAATTTTTGCATGGAGCGGTGCATTCAGAAAAAGAGGAGAGATGGACGGCTTAGAGAAGCTGTGTGATTACGCAGACAAGTTAGAGCAGGCAACTATTGATACAATCGAGTCTGGCATTATGACAAAGGATTTGTCTGCCATCACAACGCTTTCAAATGCACAGACAGTAACTAGTGAGGAATTTCTTAGTGCAATCAGAAGCAGATTGGAGGCATTGCTTGCATGAGTGTTCTGAGAGCAGGAAATACAACACTTGAGGATGGAAAGGTACGCATCTGTGTACCAATTGCCTATGAAACGGAAAAAGAAATTTTAGAAGAGTCTGTGCGCATTGGGAAAAGCAGTGTGGCAGATATTGCCGAGTGGCGTATTGATTGGTATCAGGATGTGTTTCAGCCAAGGAAGAGAAATGCACTTTCGAGAAAAATTCGTGAGAATCTGCAGGGAAAACCGCTTTTAGTAACATTTCGAAGCAGACGAGAGGGCGGTGAGAGGGATATTACTCCCGAAGCGTATCAGACACTTCTTGATGAAGTAATAGAAAGCAATATGGCTGACCTTATTGATGTGGAGCTTAGCCAGGGAATGGCATGTGTACAGGAATTGATAAAACATGCACACCAGATGGGTATCGGTGTGATTGTATCACAGCACGATTTTAAAAAGACACCGGAAGCTTCAAATCTTATTACAACAATGGAGCAGATGGCAGGCTACGGCGCAGATGTCTGCAAAATAGCAGTGATGCCTCAGTCTCTTGCAGATGTGGCAGCGCTTCTTTTGGCGACAGGAACTATGAAGGAGAATCATCCAGAGACACTTTTAATTACAATGTCAATGGGGCGCACAGGATGTGTGAGCAGGCTTTGCGGCGGTTTATTTGGCAGTGTAATGAGTTTTGGAAGCATGGGAAAAGCCAGTGCACCGGGACAGGTATCAGCAAAAGAGCTGTCAGATGTGTTATGGGCAATAGAACGAGCAGTCAACTGATACCCATGAACGGCTTTTGGAGCTTTTGACCCTGGTATTATAACAAAAAGCAGTCATCCATTTTGATATGTGATGACTGCTTTTTAGATTTGCTATAATTATGGTCTTACCTTTGGAAGTGTTTCAATAAATTCAGCGTTATTTTTTGTGTGTACAAAATGATTTGAAATTTGTTCAATTGCATCATCATTCTTTAGTCCGCTTATGCTTTTGCGGATAGTGGAAACAGCTGTAAGTTCATCTGGTGTCAGAAGCAGATCTTCGCGTCTTGTTCCAGAACGGGTAATATCAATTGCCGGGAAGATACGGCGCTCAGACAGCTTTCTGTCTAATACAAGCTCCATGTTTCCAGTTC
>ERZ836829.971-NODE-971-length-22413-cov-6.014849_pt1 | contig 22413 bp, 20 predicted proteins | sample MGYA00519574_ERZ836829 | MGnify/ENA primary metagenome ERZ836829 (study PRJEB31850, sample SAMEA3708808) | human gut metagenome | biome: human gut; feature: human-associated habitat; material: faeces | place: China | collected 2014 ... | reverse complement strand
GCACAGATGGATGGTGCTATCCTGGTTGTAGCTGCTACCGATGGTGTTATGGCTCAGACTAGAGAGCACATCCTTCTGTCCCGTCAGGTAGGCGTTCCGTACATCGTTGTATTCATGAACAAGTGTGATATGGTAGACGATGAGGAGCTTCTTGAACTGGTTGAGATGGAGATCCGTGAGCTGTTAAACGAGTATGAGTTCCCGGGTGATGACATTCCGGTTATCAGAGGTTCAGCTCTGCAGGCTCTGAACGATCCGATGGGACCGTGGGGAGACAAGATCCTTGAGTTAATGGAAGCTGTTGATAGCTACGTTCCGGATCCGGTTCGTGATACTGATAAGCCATTCCTGATGCCAGTTGAGGACGTATTCTCTATTACTGGTCGTGGTACTGTTGCTACTGGTAGAGTAGAGAGAGGTACTCTGCATCTGAACGATTCCGTTGAGATCGTAGGTATCAAGGAAGAGAACAGAACCGTAGTTGTAACCGGTATCGAGATGTTCCGTAAGCTTCTGGATGAGGCTCAGGCTGGTGATAACATCGGTGCTCTGCTTCGTGGTGTTCAGAGAACTGATATCGAAAGAGGTCAGTGTCTGTGTAAGCCAGGTTCTGTAAAGTGCCACAAGAAGTTTACCGCTCAGGTTTACGTTCTGACCAAGGATGAGGGTGGTCGTCATACTCCATTCTTCAACAACTACAGACCGCAGTTCTACTTCAGAACAACTGATGTTACTGGTGTTTGTGAGCTTCCGGCTGGTACCGAGATGTGTATGCCAGGTGATAACGTAGAGATGACCATCGAGCTGATTCACCCAGTAGCTATGGAGCAGGGTCTTCGTTTCGCTATCCGTGAGGGTGGACGTACCGTTGGTTCTGGTAGAGTAGTTTCTATCATCGAATAATTTACGTTTAAGTAATTAAATAAGCGTGTGAAAGCGCGTGAGAGACAGTCATTGCAGGCTTGCCTGCAAGTGGCTGTCTTTTTTTTATATCTTTTGGTCTAAATCATGCTGACATGCAAAAGAAATAGTAATAAAATATTGTGGCTTTTTACCACACTAAACTGCTGAATAAAAAATCAGAATTAAACTAATATAGAAGAACTGTATAGAATGAATTTCTAATATCTTGCAAAATCAAGCAAAATGACTGCTACAATCATAAAATCAACATTTGGAAAGTATTAAAAATAATAAAATACACAAAATTTCAATGGTTAATATAAAAATTTTCTATATGATTATTCGCTTGTGAAGAATATAATAAGGACAGTCAATAAAGCAGACACTTCAAAGGAGGAGTAAATCATGAAAAAGAGTAGAATTTTCCCATTACTTGTAGGAGCAGCACTTTCCAGTTCATTGGTAGCCTGCACTTCAGGATCGGGATCAGGAAACAAGACAAGTGTTGACAATAGCAAGAAGCCATTAGTATGGTTCAATCGCCAGCCATCAAACAGCTCTACAGGAGAACTTGACAAGGACGCTTTGAACTTTAACGATAAGACATATTATGTTGGTTTTGATGCAAATCAGGGTGCTGAACTTCAGGGTCAGATGGTACTTGATTATATTAAGGAAAATGCAGCATCTATGGACCGTAATGGTGATGGCGTAATCGGTTATATCTTAGCAATCGGTGATATCGGACATAACGATTCTATCGCACGTACACGTGGTGTTCGTTCCGCACTGGGAACTGGTGTTGAGAAAGATGGAGTAGTTGATGCAGCTCCAATCGGAACAAATGCAGATGGTTCTTCAAAGATTGTTCAGGATGCTACTATTGAAGTAGATGGAAAGGAACATACTATCCGTGAGCTGGCAGCACAGGAAATGAAGAACTCCGCAGGTGCTACATGGGATGCAGCTACTGCTGGTAACGCAATCGGAACTTGGGCAGCATCTTTTGGTGATGAGATTGATGTTGTTGTATCTAACAACGATGGTATGGGAATGTCTATGTTCAATGCATGGGCAAAGGAGAACGAAGTACCTACATTTGGTTATGATGCAAACAGTGACGCAGTTGCAGCAATTGCAGAAGGCTACGGCGGAACAATTTCCCAGCATGCAGACGTTCAGGCTTACCTGACACTGAGAGTTTTAAGAAATGCACTGGACGGTGTAGATATCGATACTGGTATTGGTACTGCAGATGCAGCAGGCAACAAGCTGGAAGAGGGTGTTGATTACAGATATAGTGCAGATGAGAGATCTTACTACGCATTAAATATTGCAATCACAGCAGATAACTATAAGGATTTCACTGATTCTACTAAGGTATACAGCAAGGTTTCAAATCAGCTGGATGCTTCTAAGAGCCCAGAGAAGAAGGTATGGTTAAATATCTACAATGCTTCTGATAACTTCTTAAGCTCAACTTATCAGCCACTTCTTCAGAACTATGATGATCTGCTGAACTTAAAGGTTGAATACATTGGTGGTGATGGTCAGACTGAGTCTAATGTTACAAACCGTCTTGGTAATCCAGGCGAATATGATGCATTCGCAATCAATATGGTTAAGACAGACAATGCAGCATCTTATACATCTCTCCTTAAGCAGTAATTGATAGAGATTTTTTGCTAGCAAAAGGTCTGAGGGTGTTAGAACTTCTGACACCCTCTTTTTCTGAAAGGAGTAAGGATATGGCAGAAGGCAATAAGGATATCGTCTTGTCGATCCGCGGCATGAGCAAATCATTCGGAAGAAATAAGGTTCTAAAGCATATCGATATGGATGTGCCGAGAGGATCAATCATGGGTCTGATGGGCGAGAATGGTGCTGGTAAATCGACAATGATGAAATGTCTTTTTGGTACGTATCAAAAAGATGAAGGAACAATAATTTTAGACGGGAAAGAGATTAGCTTTACAGGTCCAAAGGATGCTTTGGAAAATGGCGTGGCAATGGTTCATCAGGAGTTGAATCAGTGTCTGGAAAGAAACGTAATTGACAATCTATTTCTTGGTCGTTACCCAAAAACATCCCTCGGAGTAATTGATGAGGGAAGAATGAAAAAAGAGGCTTCTGATTTATTCCGTAAGCTTGGCATTACGGTAGATCTTTCACAGCCGATGAAGAAGATGTCTGTTTCAAAGAGACAGATGTGTGAAATTGCAAAGGCAATTTCTTATAATTCAAAGGTGATTGTTTTGGATGAGCCAACCTCATCTCTGACAGCACCAGAAGTTGAAAAATTATTTAAGATGATGAGACAGCTTCGTGAACAGGGAATTTCACTGATCTATATCTCTCATAAGATGGATGAGATCTTTGAGATCTGTGACCAGGTTTCTGTTCTTCGAGATGGTGCTCTTGTAATGACTAAAAACTGTAGTGATACCAATATGAATGAATTGATTTCTGCTATGGTAGGAAGATCATTAGATAATCGTTTCCCGCCTGTTGATAATACACCGGGTGATGTAATTTTAAGAGTAGAGCATTTATCTACGAAATATGCACCGAAGCTTCAAGATATAACCTTTGATGTAAAAAAGGGAGAAATATTTGGTTTATATGGTCTGGTTGGAGCTGGTCGTACAGAGCTTCTTGAGACGATATTTGGTATTCGTACAAGAGCAGCCGGACGTGTCTACTATGATGATAAGCTGATGAATTTTCATTCATCAAAAGATGCAATGGATCATGGATTTGCGTTAATTACTGAGGAACGTAAGGCTGATGGATTATTCTTAAAAGCAGATATCACCTTTAATACAACAATTGCTAATATGAGTCAGTATAAATCTGGAATTGCATTATCTAAGGATGAAATGGTAAGAGCAACTGCAGAAGAAATTCGTATTATGCATACAAAGTGCATGGGACCGGATGATATGATTGCAAACCTTTCTGGTGGAAATCAGCAGAAGGCAATCTTTGGAAGATGGCTGGAGCGTTCACCAAAGATTTTCATGATGGATGATCCGACACGAGGCATTGATGTTGGTGCTAAGTACGAGATTTATGAACTGATTATTGATATGGCTAAGCAGGGAAAGACAATCATTGTTGTTTCATCTGAGATGCCGGAGATTCTTGGAATTACAAACCGAATCGGTGTAATGTCAAATGGTCATCTGGCAGGAATTGTAAACACCAAGGAAACAAATCAGGAAGAACTGCTTAGACTTAGTGCAAAGTATTTGTAATAGAGAGGAGTACGAGAGCTATGGCAAATGATATGAGATATCTTTCGGCAGAAGAGGAAGCAAAGCTTTTAAAGCCGATTGATGAATATGTTGGTAAAATACAGGCACAGATAGATGCCCTGCGTGTAGATGGTTCTGATCAGGTGCAGGCATTAAAGACACATATCTCTTTAACAAAGGAAGATAAGAATTATACAAAAGAGGAGCAGAATGAGATTATCCGAAAGGATCAGGCACTTCTTGTAAAGGCAAGAGAGGTAGAAGCTGCAAATAAAGATAAAGTTTCCAAGCTGATTGCAGATGCAGAATCTTATTTGAAGACTCATTTTAAGAAAGATTATTACGATAATGTTGTAGCAAGCTGTGCAGCTCAAAAGGAAGATGAGAATGCAGAATATGTAAAAGTTCGTGAGAAGCTGAAAGCAGAGCACGAGCGCACAATCTCCGGCATGACAGATAAGCAGGAGCTTAAGGACGAGAAGTATGTATATAAGAATCGTCTGTATGATGCACAGATGGTGCATGAGTCAAAGCTTCAGGAAATCAAGGACAGAAAGCATGAGGCATTTGTGCATCAGTATCATCTGATTGATTTGCTTCGTATGTCAAAGTTTACTTATGGACAGAAGAAGCTTCAGAAACTGGAAAATTACAAGTATACATTTAACACACCGCAGTTTCTTTATAAGAACGGACTTTATATTGTAATTATCCTGATTTTTATCGCACTTTGCTTTATCACACCAGTTGTAAAGGATACGCAGCTTCTGACAACAGCTAATATTTTGAATATTCTTCAGCAGGCATCACCTCGTATCTTCTTAGCTCTTGGTGTAGCAGGATTGATTCTGTTAACCGGTACTGATCTTTCTGTAGGCCGAATGGTTGGTATGGGTATGGTAACAGCAACCATTATTATGCACAATGGTATTAATACAGGTGGTGTATTTGGCCATATCTTTGACTTCACTGGAATCCCTGCACCAGCTCGTGCAATATTTGCACTGCTTGTATGTGTGATTCTGACAACTGGATTTGCATCAATTGCAGGTTTCTTTATGGCAAGATTTAAGATGCATCCATTTATCTCTACTATGGCAAACATGCTTATTATCTTTGGTCTTGTAACATATGCAACAAAGGGTGTATCCTTTGGAGCAATTGATTCTTCCATCCCGGCAATGTTTATTCCAAGAATTGGAAATTTCCCGACCATTATTCTGTGGGCAGTTGTTGCAGTTGCAGTTGTATGGTTTATCTGGAATAAGACAACGTTTGGTAAGAATCTGTATGCAGTTGGTGGTAATCCAGAAGCAGCTGCTGTATCTGGTATTTCTGTATTTGCAGTAACAATGGGCGCATTCGTTCTTGCAGGTATCCTGTATGGATTTGGTGCTTGGCTGGAATGTAATCGTATGATCGGTTCTGGTAGTGCAGCTTATGGACAAGGATGGGATATGGATGCCATCGCTGCCTGCGTTGTTGGTGGTGTATCCTTTACTGGTGGTATTGGTAAGATCTCTGGTGTTGTAACTGGTGTACTTATCTTCACTGCACTGACTTATTCCCTTACTATTCTTGGTATTGATACAAACCTTCAGTTTATCTTTGAAGGTATTATCATTCTCGTAGCAGTTACACTTGACTGTCTCAAGTACGTAAAGAAGAAGTAATGCACAAAAAATGTATAAAAAAATAATATTACTAGTGGAAAATTGGTAAAAAAAGAGTATAATGAAGATGGCACGAATCTATTTATAAAGAAGTTCGTGCCATTTTTTGTAAATGCAGAAAGATTTCTTAGCAGACATGGAGGAATATAGATGACTACATATAAAGTACTTCTTGTAGATGATGAGGAAGAAGTCAGAAATGCAATTGAACAAAGAATTAATTGGGAAGAATTGGGATTTGAGGTAATCGGAAAAGCACAGAATGGTGTAAAAGCTATGGAAATAGCAGAAAAACTGCAGCCAGATGTGGTCATTACCGATATCAAAATGCCATATATGAATGGATTGGAACTGGCACGTAATTTAAAGGAAGAGAATCCAGGCGTGCGAATTTTAATTCTGACCGGATTTGACGAGTTTGAATATGCCAAAGAAGCAGTTCATCTTGAAGTTGAAGAGTATATATTAAAACCGATCAATGCCAATGAGCTTTCTGAATGTCTCAAACGATTAAAAAACGTACTCGATAAAGAGAGAGAAGAAAAATTAAATGTCAGAAAGCTAGAGCAGTACTATACAGATTCCCTTCCTGTACTTCAAACAAATTTCTTTTGCTCTCTTGTGGAGGGACGCATTTCGGACAGTGAAATAAATAAATATTTAAATGATTATCAGATTTCTTTGCCAGGACCGTATTTTTGCTGCGCTGTTTTCCATACATCAGAAAATCATGTTCCTGACGGGATGACACCACTTCTGCTTTCGATATCTGTACAAAGAGAAGTAAAGGAAAAATTCCGCGGCAAATGGGACTGCAGATATTTTTCTTATCTGGGAAATATTGTTATGGTAGCAAATTTAGGCAAAGAAGATGAAATCACGAGACTGACAGATGACTGTGACCGCTTCTGCAAATGGGCAGACCGCTTTTTTGGTGCAGTTGTTACTGCTGGAATAGGTAAGGTGTGTAATGAAGTATCAAATCTTCGTTTTTCCTATGAAGGGGCATGGGAAGCACTTTCGTATCGTGTTATTTACGGATCAGGCTGTTCTATCAATATTGCAGATATTGCACCGAAGGGGCAGGGACTTTCCATGCAGCCAGATGATATTAATATGAATGATGTGTTCAAGGCAGTTCATATTGGGGTACGTGAAGATATTGAACATGCAGTTTTTTCTTTAGTGAAGGAACTAAAAGATAATGCAAAAACAATTATGCAGTATAATTTTACTGTGCTGGAAATTGTAGGGCATCTATATCGTTTCTGTGGAAATAATCATATGAAATTTGAAGATCATGCCGGAGAAATCAAAAATGCGTATGAAGAAATTACAAAGATGGATGAAAGTGCATTAATGGCCTGGCTTGTCAGAGTAGCACTATCGATCAGTGATGAACTAAAAAATGCCAGAAATTCTTCACTGCGTTACCTTATTTCAGAAGCAAAAAATATTGTTCGTGATGAGTATGCAGATGCAGATCTGTCACTTGATACCGTATGTTCAAAGCTTGGTGTATCAAATTCCTATTTTTCTTCTATTTTTAAGAAAGAAGTGGGCATTTCATTTATTACATATTTGACAGATTATAGAATGCAGCAGGCTGTTCATCTGATGCTTGAAACAAATGAAAAAAATTATGAAATTGCAGAACATGTTGGCTATGAGGACGCAAACTATTTTGGATATGTTTTTAAACGCAAATATGGAATGTCGCCTTCAAAATATCGCACAGAGCATATGGGAAAATGAGTATGAAAAAAAGAAAAGTGTCAGATATTCAGTCTGTCATTATGACGGTTCTTTCTTTGATGACGGTAATTACGTCTATATCTATGGGGTTATTGCTTTACAATCGATATGAAATGGCTATGCGTCAGAATGAAGTTCGCAACACACAAAACCTAATGGAAAGCACAGTCAATTCCATGGAGCAGTATCTGAAAAATATGAGACAGATTTCAGATACTGTCACATATAATATTATACAGGCATTTGATGTGTCTAGTCCGGAGTTTAATCAGCAGCTGAGTTTTCTATATGATTTTAATAAGGACAAAATACAGAGTATTGCGCTTTATGATATGGAAGGAAATCTTATTGTGGCAGAGCCAGTTACGCTGCAGAAGGATGGCATAGAGGTGCTTTGGCAGTCTTGGTTTGAAAATGCAGCAGAGGAAATTGAAAATATGCACTTTTCAACGCCTCATATGCAAAATTTATTTCAGGATGATGCAAAAACGTATCATTGGGTGATTTCCCTAAGTCGTGCGGTAGACGGTATTGATGGAGACAGACCTGAAAATGGTATTTTGCTTGTTGATATGAAATATTCCTTTATTGAGGAAATGATGAATCAGGTGAATGATCAAAACAGGGGGCGATATTATTATGTCTGTGATGGGGAAGGAAATCTGATTTATCATCCTTATGCAAATGAAATCAGCAATGGATTGTTTGAGGAAGATTTCAGTATTGTATGCAGCAATGAAGATGGTGTATATAAAAATTTGCGCAGCCCAAGTGGAGATAAGCAGACTGCAATTGTAAGCACTATATCATATACGGGATGGAAGATGGTAGGCATTGTAAAGCAGGATATTAGGACAGACAGCCGAGAGCAGTTTCGTATTTATATGGTAATTGTTGTAATTATGTTGATCATGATGCTTCTTTTAGTCAATCGCATTGTGTCGAAAAGGATTTCAAGTCCAATTCTTAAACTGGATGCATCTGTAAGGGCATATGAAGCTGGGGAAAAGCCTGATATCTATATTGGAGGCTCATATGAGATTCGTCATCTTGGAAAATCTGTCCAGCATTCGTATGAAGAAATTGAGCGGTTAATGAAAGAAATTGTGAAGCAGCAGAATGAGAGAAGAAAGAGTGAACTGGCAGCACTGCAAAGTCAGATCAACCCGCATTTTCTTTATAATACTTTGGAATCTATCACTTGGATGGTTGAGGCCAATAAAAATAAGGATGCAGTTTTTATGATATCTGAGCTGGCCAAGCTGTTTAGAATCAGTTTGTCAAGAGGAAAGACGATTATTAGTATTGAGGATGAGCTAAAGCACTGCAAAAATTATATGAATATTCAAAAGTATCGCTACAAGGAGCGTTTTGTGACAGAATATGATGTTTCAGAAGAAATTTATCCGTTTTGTACGGTAAAGCTTATTTTGCAGCCGATTCTTGAAAATGCTATATATTATGGTGTAGGAAATATGGATGAGGATGACCAGCCTAAAATTATTGTCAAAGGCTGGAAAGATGATGCAGAAATCTATCTTTCAGTTACGGATAATGGAATGGGAATGCGTCATGAAGATGTAGAAAATATTTTAAAAGATAATCAGAAAGGACCCAAACATGGTTCTGGTGTAGGACTCATTAATGTGCACACGCGTATTCAGCTGATGTTTGGAAATAAATATGGCCTTATTGTGGAGAGTGAACCAGATGAGGGAACAACGGTCACGATTCATTTGCCTGCTGTGCCATACACTAAGGAAAATTGTGAAGTGCTTGAGACTCCGGGAAAGCCAGTCAGAAAAGAGGGTGAATCATGAAAAAAACAAAAACTACTTTTTTGTTAGCAGAAATTTGTCTTGGCATATTACTGCTGTTTTGTGTGCATCTGATTTTTGAAGATGAAAAGCCTCAGAAGCGTGTAGCAGTTATTGTTGAAAAATCAGGTGATGAAAAATGGAACTCCTTTATGAATGGTCTAAAGCAGGCAGCTGGAATCGCAAATATACATTTGATTATTTGCAATACAGATGAAATTGAAAATGCAGATGAGGAGAAGAACTTGATTTATGATCAGCTGGATAATCAGGTTGATGCATTTATTGTTCAGGCGGCGCCGGGCAGGGATACTATTGATATGCTTAGAGAAATTCGCGTACAAAAGCCAATGCTTCTTGTAGCAAATGATGCGCTGCGTGAAAAAGAGGAAGACCATATATCAAAATATTCTGATTTGCCTGTTATTACGCCGGACTATTACCGTATGGGATATACATTGGCACAGGACTTATTAAGCCGCAATCAAAATAATATTCAAGGCAAAACTGTTGGAATTATAAGCGGATTTAAGAAAACAGACTGTACTGATAAATGTATGCAGGGTGTATTAGATGTGCTTTCTGATACGGGATGTGAGATTCAGTTTGATATGAATATCACATATGATATGGAAATTACACAGAGGTTAAAAGAGCAGCAGCCAGTTGACTATTTGATTGTATTTGACACAAGTGCCTTAGAGCAGGTAGCAGGGATGTATGCACAGAAAAAAGAGAGTGACACGAAAATCTATGGGATTGGAAATAGTATAAAGTGTGTATATTATCTTGATGATTCTGTGATTGACGGATTGATTGCGATAGATGGATATGGAATGGGATATCATAGCGCTATAGAAATTTCAAAAGTGCTGAAAAATCATCTGTATACGATTAACAACCAGACGATTGAGTATCATCTGCTGCATAAAGAAGATATTTTCAGAGAAGAGGTACAGCATTTTCTTCATACGTATGATTGAGAATTTGCATATAGTCAGCCAAAAAGGAATGGAGATTTCAATGAAACAGTATCAGATAAGAAGTATTCTGATCGGATGCATGTTGTTGTGTCTGACAGGATGTACGGCGAATAGTGAGAAAAAAAGAGATGTTCTTCGTGTTGGTGTTGTGCTATACACGCAGGATGACCCCTTTATTAATGCGCTTACAGATTGTCTGAAGGAAGATCTGGCAGAATACGAGTCAGATTCTCTAAAGGTGATTATGACTGTAAGGGATGGAAAAAATGATCAGAAGATTCAAAATGAAGTTGTGAAGGAGATGCTTGATGCTGGCTGTGAGATACTTGCTGTTGATCTCGTTGACAGGACAGAGCCGTCAAATATAATAAAGATGGCAAAAAAGGAAAATATACCTGTTATTTTCTTTAATAGAGAGCCAGTGAGAGAGGATTTGATGCAGTGGGATAAGCTGTATTATGTAGGCGGAGATGCCAGACAGTCTGGTATGATGCAGGGTGAGATTGCAGCAGATATGATACGAGACAATGACGCAGTAGATCGAAATCAGGACGGAAAGATTCAATATGTACTTCTTGAGGGTGAGACAGGTCATCAGGATGCAATCATTCGAACAGACAGTGTGGTAAAAACAATTAAAGAACAGGGCATTATATTAGAAAGACTAAGTTTCCAGTTTGCAAACTGGAATCGTGGACAAGCTGAAAATAAGATGACACAGCTGATTAATCAATATGGAGACGAGATTGAACTAGTCCTTTCTAATAATGATGAGATGGCTCTTGGTGCAGTTGCTGCGTATGATGCACTTGATTATGATAAAGACAGACGTCCGATGATTTTTGGAATAGATGGTTTGGAAGGTGCATTGGATGCTGTCCAAAAAGGCACCATTCAGGGGACTGTGTATAATGACAGGCATGGACAAGCTGAGCAGATTTCGCGTCTTGCGATGACACTGTTTCAAGGTCAGACACCGCCAAAGGAGGATCTGGAAAATGAACGATATATCTTTTTGCCGTATCAAAAGGTGACGGCAGAAAATGTGGAATCATTTATGGAACAATAAAAAGGTTCATTTTCGGAAAGGAAAGATTGAAAATGGAAGATTGGCTGATAAACTATTATGAACAGACAGATCCGCTTAAAAGACAGCAGATGCTTCTGGAAAATAAAAATGAAACCATGAGTGAAGAAGATAAACTTCGAATGAAGCTCTGGGAGACCAGATATGGAAAAGGTAAGCCAAGGAAGGATATGTTTGTTGGTTATCTTATGAATTTAAAATATATTGTAGAAAGCGGAAGCATGGATTTGGGAGGCAGAAAGAAAAAGCTTGCGATAGAAGCTATTCTTGGTCTGAATTTATATGAATTTGAAAGAAAGCCAAAGACTCAGCAGGAAATAATTTTTTTAGAGTTAAAAAACACATGCAGAAAATATATTGAGATTAGTACAGGAGGACGTGGCTTTACTTCTGTTATTTTTGGAATGGGACAGCTGTCAGATGAAAGCATTGCAGGAAAGATCGCTGAACAAATAAGCAGAATTGTGTTTGATGCACCTCATAGTCTGCGAATGGAAAAAGAATTTGAGCCGCTTCAAAGAGCTGCTTTAGAGGTGTTTAGGGAAATTTATCCTAATCGCGAACATTTTCTGAAAAAAAGATAAGGAATGATAAACGGTGCATTTTCTCTTTAACGCTACTTGTATTTGAACATCAAAAACGATATACTGTAACTGTTTTAATGCTTTAATTATAAGGAGGAGATGAGTATGGCAGAATATTGCATCAGCTGCTGTTCTACAGCTGATTTGACGAAGGAATATTTTGATAAGCGTGGAATCCACTATGTGTGCTTTCACTATGAACTGGGAGGAAAGGACTATCTAGATGACCTTGGTCAGACGATGTCTCCGGCAGAATTATATCGCAGAATGCTTGCAGGTGAGGATGTAAAGACATCACAGGTTAGTATCGGTGAGTATGCAGATTTTTTTAGAAAAATATTTGATGAGGGAAAGGATATCCTTCATTTAACGCTTTCAAGCGGAATTTCAGGCAGCTACAATTCAGCATGTATTGCAGCAGAACAGGTAAGAGAAGAATATCCAAACAGAAAAATTTATGTAGTGGATTCATTGGCAGCTTCCTCTGGTTATGGTTTGTTAGTAGATACTCTGGCAGACAGAAGGGATGCAGGAGAGAGCATAGATGAATTGTATGCATGGGTGTGTGAAAATAAAAAGAAACTGCAGCACTGGTTTTTTACTTCTGATCTTACTTTTTTTATCAGAGGCGGAAGAGTATCAAAGGCAGCTGGATTTTTTGGAGGTATGCTTGGAATCTGTCCTTTGTTAAATGTGGACTATGAGGGACATTTGACAGCGAGAGAGAAGGTGCGCACGAAGAAAAAAGTGATTCAGCGCATCGTTCAGAAGATGGAAGAAAATGCCGAGGGAGGTTTGGCATATTCGGGCAAATGCTATATCTGTCAGTCGGAGTGCATGGATGACGCAAAAGCTGTTGCAATGCTCGTTGAGAGCCGCTTTCCTAATTTAAATGGAAAAGTTGAGATTTACCCGATTGGTGCGACAATTGGCAGTCATACCGGCCCGGGAACAGTAGCATTATTTTTCTGGGGAAAGGAACGCGTGGATTGACGCAGTTTTGTAAAAGAAATGTAATGTTTTTGGATATTTGAAACATTGAAATAAACTCATACTTATGGTATGATACGAAAGGTTAAAGGCGTTATCGTTTACGTTACACGCAGACGATAACTTAAAAAAAGCCGCAAAAATGCGGCAGAACGGAGAAGCATATGATTTGCCCGAAATGTGGTGCCAGACTAGCTCAGGGAAGCACGATTTGTCCAATTTGCGGAACAAAGATACGCCCCTCTAAAGTCAAGGTACAAGACAATTATGAAGAGCAGCCAGATCAAGGCTACGATTCAGATTCAGATGATGATTATGAAGAAAATCTGAATGATGATTACGATTATGACGAAGAGGATGACAGCTACGGTAATGATGATTACGACAATGATGATTATGAACCGGCTCATCCAAAAACAAATCGTATTCTTGTTGTTATTATTGTCACAGTAATTGCATTGATTGCTGCGATGATTGTATTGATTGTTCTTCTTTTCAGCAGTGGAAAAAAGAGCAATAAGCAGATTCCGTATACAGTAGATAAGATACAGGATACGGATACGAAGAAAGAAACACAGAAAGAAACTCAAAAGGAGACAGAAACTGAAGTAGTTGAAATCAAAGACAACAAGGTTACTTCCGGAAGAAATGTCTATGAGCTTTCAAATGATGAGTTAAAGCTTGTTGAGTACAATGATCAGGGACAAGTTGTTCGTATTCCGGCAGAAATCGGCGGATACCCGGTAACTTCAATTGGTTCACATGCATTTAAGAACAATACGTCAGTTCAGTATTTAAAGCTTCCAGATGGAATGAAGAAACTGGATGATTCTGCATTGTCTGATATTGAGCTTTTGAAAGAAGTTGTAGTTCCAGAATCAGTTGAAGAGATTGGAAACCTTGCTTTTTCAAAGGTTCAGAAGGCAATTTGTGTAAAGGGAAGCTTTGCATGGAATTATATGAAGTATATGGCAGATGAGGTAGTTGAGGGAACTTCACTTTCACTTGACAATAATGCGTCCACGCCATCAAGCTCTGCGCAGCAGACAGTTCCAACCCAGCCAACAACTGCACAGCAGGCAGCATCACAGCCGCAGCAGACGCCAGCCCCAGCCCCGTCCCCAGAGCAGACACCGGCCACAGCCCCGTCTTCAGAGCAGCAGCCAGCGACAAATCCATCACCGGATCAGACACCAGCCCCGGCTCCATCTTCGGAGCAGCAGCCGGCGACAAATCCATCACCAGATGAGACACCGGCCCCGGCTCCATCTTCAGATCAGACGCCAGCGACAAATCCATCACCAGATGAGACACCAGCGCCAGCACCGTCACCAGATGAGACACCAGCGCCAGCACCGTCACCAGATGAGACGCCAGCAACAGATCCATCACCAGATGAGACGCCGGAAGCACCAACGGAGCGAAATGCAGAAAATATTCTTGCAAAAATTTCTGCAGATTCTGGTGGAAGCGTTGTAGGAAACAGCTATATGTTCTACGATTTTAATGGAAATGGTGTTCAGGAAGCATTTGCACTTGTTGATGTAGGCGGACGAAAGGAAATCTGGTACAATGGAGAGGATTCTACTTCCAATGCAGTTGAGATTTTCCCAATCACTGATGTTGCATCATGCAGTGTTAATGCTATTGCAAACGGCACAACACAGTTTGTTTTGAGTGTCACCACTTCAACAGGAGAATCATATTCCTGCATTTATGGAGCAGATGGTGCAAATGGCTATATGGTAGCAGATTTGCTTCCGGGTGTATTTGTATCAGATGGCGTAAGCTTACAGTTAGACAATGGAATGAATGGAGTTGCATATCTGCTTGCTTCTGACGGAGGCTATAGTGAGTATGCAGCACAGGAACTGGCAAAGAGTCAGTTTGATGCGATGCCGGGTGCAGAGGATATCTGGTCACAGGTAAGCGCACTGATTGGTGCAGAACCAACAGACCTTCATTTCTGGAATCGTTCAAGTGCAGTTGGTAATTTGATTCAGATTGCATTTACAGATGCAGCAGGAACACCAAGTTACATCAATGTGTCATGGACTCAGGATGGAATGCAGTTTGAAGATGGTGCACTTAATGTTCATAATGGTGTGGTAAAATCTTCTTATACAGGATTAAATCAGATTCAGCCGCAGGAAGTTCCGCAGGTAGAGACAGAGCCGGCTGATCCAGCTACAGAGATTTCATTTGCAGATGGAACAGCAGTTACACTTTCAGCAGAAGGAACTAATTATACGGCAGATCTTAATGGAGATGGTGCAGCAGACTTCTTCAAATATCGTACTGAGGTAGCAGAGGATGGAAGTACAACCAGTCTTATCGTCAATGTGAATGGTACCGATTATACAGTTGGTACAGGAATCAGTGCAGTATATAAGGTAGAGGTATGTGATTTAAATACATCCGATAATCAGCTTAATATTGTAGTTGTTGGAACAGGTGCAGACAACTCAGTTACCAGTTTTCGTGTATTAAGCGGAACCGATCTTTCTACACCGCTTATGCAGGATGGAACATTTACCGTGCTTAACGGATATGGAAATGCAGCGCGCCTGTATAATACGTCCCATGTACTTACACCTTCTTCCGCAAATGGAACATTTGATGAAAATGGTGGATTTACGTTAGCAGTGACAAGCCCAATTTCTATTGACAGTCTTGGCCGTTATGTTTGCAAGATTCCATATGAATTAAAGGATGGTGTGATTGCAGAGGATGCATTAAGTGAGACAACTGGAAACTACGAATATGAGCTTGTTGATCTGACATCACAGGAACAGTTTAATTATATTCTGGCAGCAGATACGAATTTGTTAAGTTCGGCAGCAGCAGATGCTGAGCTAGCGGCAACACTTGGCACGGGAACACAGGTATTCCCAAGAAAGCTGATTCAGGCGGCAAATGAACCAGGTGCATTTTATCTTTACGTAGAGGATGCATCAGGAAACGCTGGATATCTTCCACTTGGTGAGGGACAGACATTGTTCCAGAGCGTACCACAATAATTTATAAGTAGACAGAAAACTGGCCTCCCACGGGAGACCAGTTTTTTTATGTCTGATAATTAAATACTTGTCCAGCGACCAGATGAACCGCATGGAAGAACAAGACCAGACTGTGTTACAGGAAGACCAATTTCATCAGAAACAACGTGACCGCCAAACTTGCTTACAACCTCAAGTCCAAGAAGATATGTTAAGACAGAAGCAGCAAAACCAGTTGTATAGCTGTTAATAAGGAAAAATAGCGGTTTGTCAGAAAGTAGCTGTGAACACAGTGATACGAGTGGATGAATAGCATCCTCAATTTTCCAGATTTCACCCTTAGGTCCGCGTCCATAAGATGGCGGATCCATGATGATTGCATCATAGTGATTGCCGCGTCGGATTTCTCGTTCAACAAATTTCTGACAATCATCAACAATCCAGCGAATCGGTGCATCAGACAGTCCACTAGATGCTGCATTTTCTTTTGCCCAGGCAACCATGCCCTTTGAAGCATCTACATGAGTAACAGAAGCGCCAGCAGCTGCTGCAGCAAGTGTTGCACCACCTGTGTAGGCAAATAAATTAAGCACTTTAATCGGACGGTTTGCATTTTGAATCAGGTTAGAAAACCAATCCCAGTTTGCAGCCTGCTCAGGGAATAAGCCTGTGTGCTTAAAAGAGAATGGCTTTAACTGGAAGGTAAGCTTTCCATAATGAATGCTCCACTGCTGCGGCAGAGAGAAAAACTCCCATTCACCGCCTCCCTTGCTGCTTCTATGATAATGTCCGTTCTTTTTCTTCCAACCCGGATTGGTGTGAGGTGTGTTCCATACAACCTGAGGGTCCGGACGTACCAGAAGATAATTTCCCCAGCGCTCAAGTTTCTCTCCGTTAGAGGTATCAAGGACTTCGTAGTCCTTCCAGTTATCAGCCAGCCACATAATAATATCCAACCTTTCTTATATATATGCGATACCGAATGTTTTTAGAATTGCGAGAGTTGCATTGCAACGGAGCAATTCGTTGGTATCAGTAATTCTAAATCACATATATAAGTATAAGAAAGAACAGGCATCCTGTCAATAGAGTGTTGCCAATCGTCGAACCACCCTTCGTAAACTTCTGGGTCGAAAAAAACTTTAAAAAATTTGAAAAAAGTGCTTGCATTTTGTTTTGATATAGTGTATAGTATACCTTGCTGTGACATGATAGCAAAGAAGCGCGAGGTTGCTGCCGATAGGGCAGGTTTTCCGTGGAGCGAATGTCAAGTTAAGAAACTGGCGACAAGTCACTGTATACAATGAAACATCTACAAACATTGAGGTAGAAACGGACTGTGCGGAGATTAGGAAACGCACGGGGTAGTGTACAGTCACCACTTGTCGTACTTATTTAAAAAGTGCGAAAAGGAGGCGGCTTTTTTTTATGGCAAGTCAAGTAATGAGAATCACTCTGAAGGCGTACGATCATCAGCTGGTAGATCAGTCCGCTGCAAAGATCGTTGATACTGTTAAGAAAACAGGCTCTAAGGTAAGCGGACCAGTTCCGATGCCGACTAAGAAAGAGGTTGTTACAATTCTGAGAGCGGTACACAAGTACAAGGACTCCAGAGAGCAGTTCGAGCAGAGAACTCACAAGAGACTCATCGATATCATTCAGCCATCTCAGAAGACAGTAGATTCACTGTCCCGTCTGGAGATGCCAGCTGGTGTATATATTGATATTAAGATGAAAAACAAGTAATTTTAAACAAGTATGTCCGGAATTACGTTGATATAGAAGCAACAAGCAATTGTTCCACTTATGTCCACGGTTCTAGGATGATTGGGAAAAATCCCAATCCGCTGTAGATTCACAGGAGGTAATAGGATGAAGAAGGCTATTTTAGCAACAAAGGTCGGAATGACACAGATCTTCGACGAAAAGGGCACACTGGTTCCGGTTACCGTACTGCAGGCTGGACCATGTGTAGTAACACAGGTTAAGACCGTAGCAAACGACGGTTACAGCGCAGTTCAGGTAGGTTTCGTTGACAAGCGCGAGAAGCTGGTTAACAAGCCGGTTAAGGGACATTTTGACAAGGCTGGCGTTTCTTACAAGAGATTCGTAAGAGAGTTCAGACTTGATGATGCTGAGAATTACTCAGTTAAGGATGAGATTAAGGCAGACGTTTTCGCAGCAGGCGAGAAGGTTGATGCTACTGCAATCTCCAAAGGTAAGGGCTTCCAGGGCGCTATTAAGAGACACGGACAGTCCAGAGGACCTATGGCTCATGGTTCTAAGTACCATCGTCATGCTGGTTCCAACGGCCCTGCAACAACACCAGGACGCGTATTCAAGGGTAAGCACATGCCAGGTCATATGGGACATGTACAGGTAACAATCCAGAACCTTGAGATCGTAAGAGTTGATGCTGAGCAGAACCTGATTCTGGTTAAGGGTGCAGTACCTGGACCGAAGAAGTCTTTAGTAACATTGAAGTATTCAGTAAAGGCTTGATTGCTTTTACAGAAGTTGGAAGGAGGACCACACTAATGGCTACAGTAGCTGTTTATAATATGCAGGGTGCCGAGGTCGGTAAGATGGATCTTAATGATGCAATCTTTGGCGTAGAAGTCAATGAGCATCTGGTAAAGATGGTTGTTACCGCACATCTGGCAGCAGAGCGTCAGGGAACTCAGAAAGCAAAGACACGTTCTGAGGTATCCGGAGGCGGAAGAAAACCATGGAAGCAGAAGGGAACCGGTCACGCAAGACAGGGTTCAACAAGAGCTCCGCAGTGGACAGGCGGTGGTGTTGTATTCGCTCCAGTACCGAGAGATTACACCATTAAGCTGAACAAGAAAGAGAAGAGAGCTGCTCTGAAGTCTGCTCTGACCAGCAGAGTACAGGAGAACAAGTTCATCGTTGTTGATGAGCTGGCTCTGAATGAGATTAAGACAAAGAAGTTCGTAGAAGTTATGAACAACCTTAAGGTTTCTAAGGCTTTAGTTGTTCTGGCTGAGGACGATCAGAACGTAATCAAGTCCGCAAGCAATGTAGCATCTGTAAAGACTGCAAATGCAGGCATGATCAACGTATACGATATTTTAAAGTACAGCACTGTTGTTGCTACTAAGGCAGCAGTAGAGAAGATTGAGGAGGTCTATGCGTAATGGCTGATATTAGATATTATGACGTTATTTTAAAGCCGGTTGTTACAGAAAAGAGCATGGACATCATGGCTGACAAGAAGTACACCTTCCTGGTTCATCCGGAAGCTAACAAGGCAATGATCAAGGAAGCTGTAGAGAAGATGTTCCCTGGAACCGAGGTTAAGACCGTTAACACAATGAACAATGACGGAAAGACCAAGAGAAGAGGAAGAACAGAAGGAAAGACCGTAAAGACAAAGAAGGCAATCGTAACCTTGACTGAGAACAGCAAGGAGATTGAGGTATTTGCAGGTCTGTAATTCCCACAAGGAATATACGCACAAAAGCGTGACAATAAATGCTGTAAAGGAGAACAATCATGGGAATCAAAAAGTATACCCCATATACACCGTCCAGAAGAAATATGACGGGTCTGGATTTCACTGAGATCACAAAGAATGCTCCAGAGAAGTCCCTGACAGTATCTTTAAAGAAGAACTCCGGCCGCAATAATCAGGGTAAAATTACCGTAAGACATCATGGCGGCGGTTCAAGAAGAAAATATAGAATCATTGATTTCAAGCGCAACAAGGATAACATTCCTGCAACCGTTCTTTCTATCGAGTACGATCCGAACAGAACAGCTAACATCGCTCTTATCTGCTACGCAGATGGTCAGAAGGCTTACATCTTAGCTCCTCAGGGACTTAAGGTTGGTCAGAAGATCATGAACGGTGAGCATGCAGAGGCTAGACTTGGTAACTGTTTACCATTATCCTTAATTCCGATTGGTACTGAGGTACACAACGTTGAGCTGTATCCGGGTGCTGGTGCACAGATGGTACGTTCCGCTGGTGTTGCTGCTCAGTTGATGGCTAAGGAAGGCAAGTATGCTACCTTAAGACTTCCATCAGGTGAGATGAGAATGGTTCCGATCAACTGCCGTGCTACTATCGGTGTTGTTGGTAACGGAGAGCACTCTCTGGTTAACATTGGTAAGGCTGGACGTAAGCGTCACATGGGTATTCGCCCGACAGTCCGCGGTTCTGTTATGAACCCGAATGACCATCCACACGGTGGTGGTGAGGGACGTGCTCCGGTAGGACGTCCAGGTCCGTGTACACCTTGGGGTAAGCCTGCACTGGGTCTGAAGACCAGATCTAAGAAGAAGGCATCCAATAAGCTGATCGTAAGAAGAAGAGACGGAAAAGCTTTATCTAAGTAATTTTGTCTCACATTGAATCGAATTAAGGAGGTTAAAACCTATGGCTCGCTCATTAAAGAAAGGACCATTTGCTGACGAGAGTTTACTGAAGAAGGTAGACGCTATGAACGCAGCGGGACAGAAGCAGGTTATTAAGACCTGGTCTCGTCGTTCTACAATCTTCCCGCAGATGGTTGGACATACAATTGCAGTTCATGACGGAAGAAAGCATGTTCCGGTATATGTTACCGAGGATATGGTAGGTCATAAGCTGGGCGAATTCGTTGCTACCAGAACCTTTAAAGGTCACGGTAAGGACGACAAGAAGAGCAAACGTTAATCGGATATACTTGAAAGGAGGTAACACAAGTCATGGCAAAAGGACATAGATCCCAAATTAAGAGAGCAAGAAATGAGCAGAAGGACACCAGACCATCTGCAACCCTTTCTTATGCAAGAGTTTCTGTTCAGAAGGCTTGTTTTGTATTAGATGCCATTAGAGGCAAGGACGTTGCAACTGCACTTGGTATTGTAACTTACAATCCGAGATATGCATCTTCTTTAATCAAGAAGCTGCTTGAATCTGCAGTAGCAAACGCAGAGAACAATAATGGAATGAAGGCAGGTAACCTTTACGTAGAGGAGTGCTACGCTAACCAGGCACCTACCATGAAGAGAATCAAACCGAGAGCACAGGGTAGAGCTTATCGTATCTTAAAGAGAACAAGCCACATTACTGTAGTTCTGAACGAGAAATAATAGGAGGGCACTATGGGACAGAAAGTTAATCCTCATGGCATGAGAGTCGGCATCATCAAGGACTGGAATTCCAAGTGGTATGCTGAAGCTGATTTTTCTGATAACCTTGTAGAGGACTACAATATCAGAAAGTTCTTAAAGAAGAAGTTATACAGTGCTGGTGTATCTAAGATCGATATCGAGCGTGCATCAGACCGTGTTAAGATTATTATCTTCACTGCTAAGCCGGGTATTGTAATCGGCAAGGGCGGAGCTGAGATCGAGAAGTTAAAGGGCGAGCTTGCTCCGTACGTAAATGGCAAGAAGGTTTTTGTAGATATTAAAGAGGTTAAGAGACCGGATAAGGAAGCTGTTTTAGTAGCTGAGAACATTGCTGCACAGCTTGAGAACCGTGTATCTTTCCGTAGAGCTATGAAGTCCGTTATGAGCAGAGCTATGAAGTCTGGTGCTCTTGGTATCAAGACAACCTGTTCTGGACGTCTGGGCGGTGCTGATATGGCCCGTACCGAAACTTACAGCGATGGAACTATCCCGCTGCAGACTCTGCGTGCTGACATTGATTATGGTTTCGCAGAGGCAAACACTACCTACGGTAAGGTTGGTGTTAAGGTTTGGATCTACAAGGGTGAGGTCCTTCCTACCAAGTCTAACAAGGAAGGGAGCGATAAATAATTATGTTAATGCCAAAGAGAGTTAAGCGTCGTAAGCAGTTCCGCGGTTCTATGGCTGGTAAGGCTAACAGAGGAACTACGATCACCTATGGTGAGTACGGTATTGTTGCTACCGAGCCTTGTTGGATTAAGTCCAACCAGATCGAGGCAGCTCGTATTGCCATGACACGTTACATCAAGCGTGGTGGCCAGGTATTCATTAAGATTTTCCCAGATAAGCCAGTATCCGCAAAGCCGGCTGAGACTCGTATGGGTTCCGGAAAGGGTGCTCTTGAGTATTGGGTAGCAGTAGTAAAGCCAGGCCGCGTTCTCTTCGAGATCGGCGGTGTGGATGAAGCAACAGCAAAGGAAGCTCTTCGTCTTGCAACACACAAGTTGCCACTGAAGTGTAAGATCGTTTCCAAGGCAGACTTAGAAGGCGGTGATAACAGTGAAAATTAATAAGTATGTAGAAGAACTTAATGCGAAATCGTCCGCAGAGTTAAATGAAGAATTAGTAGCTGCTAAGAAGGAACTTTTTAATTTAAGATTCCAGAATGCAACCAACCAGTTAGATAATACCAGCAGAATCAAAGAGGTTCGCAAGAATATTGC